>FZPS01000229.1_pt237 | contig 22107 bp, 18 predicted proteins | sample 1817821 | NCBI WGS metagenome assembly FZPS01 (sample SAMEA104158645, study PRJEB21678) | metagenome | place: Germany | collected 2015-04-21 | reverse complement strand
CTCGATGATGCTTTCGAAGGACGCAGTTAACGACGTCATTGAAGCAATCGACGGTACGGACTACTACCGCCCGGATCACGAGATGATCCACAACACGATCATGGAGCTTTACGCTCGCGGTGAGCCAGTGGACACGCTGACCGTAGCTGCTGAGCTAGATCGTGGGGGCAAGCTGGGCCGGCTTCAGGATCCGACATATCTGCATACTCTGATCGCGTCTGTGCCAACCGCGGCAAACGCTGGTTACTACGCTCGCATTGTCCGCGAGCGCGCTCAACTTCGCCGCCTAGTTGAAGCTGGAACTAGGATCGTTCAGCTGGGATACGCCGAATCCGGTGGCGACGTTGACGACATTGTGGATGCGGCACAATCAGAAATCTTTGCGGTTTCGGAAAGGCGCAACACCACGGATTACGTGGCGCTGGCAGATATCGCGGATCCCCTGCTAGTGCGTCTTGACGAGTTGGCGCAGAATAAGGATTCTTCCAAGGGCGTACCGACAGGGATCAAGGACCTGGATTATCTGACAACGGGACTGCAACCCGGTCAGATGATTATTGTGGCCGCACGTCCGGCGATGGGTAAGTCCACGCTGGCAATGAACTTTGTGCGCGCCGCGGCGATTCATCACAACATCACATCGGTTATTTTCTCGCTGGAGATGTCGCGCGAGGAAATCGGAATGCGCCTGCTCGCCGCTGAGGCTGGCGTGCACTTTGGCAAGATGCGTCGCGGTGACATGGATGAGCGGGACTGGCAGAGGTTGTCGAAGACGATTTCGGATATTTCTGATGCGCCGTTCTACATCGACGATTCGCCAAACATGGCGATGAACGAGATTCGGTCAAAGTGTCGCCGTTTGAAACAGCAGCACAACCTGGGTCTGGTGGTTGTGGACTACCTGCAGCTCATGTCTTCGGGTAAACAGGTGGAGTCGCGCCAGCAGGAAGTTTCGGAGTTTTCGCGATCGCTTAAGTTGCTCGCGAAGGAATTGGAAATCCCCGTGGTTGCGGTAGCGCAGCTGAACCGTGGTCCCGAGCAGCGAAACGACAAGAAACCGATGATTGCGGACCTGCGTGAATCGGGCTCGCTGGAGCAAGACGCTGACGTGATCATGCTGCTACATCGCCCGGATTACTACGAGCAGGATGACCGCCCCGGCGAAGCGGACATCATCGTGGCTAAGCACCGTAACGGCGAAACCGGCACGATCGCAGTGGCGTTCCAGGGTCACTACGCGCGCTTCGTTGACATGGCCCATGACTAGGGCAGACGGGCACAGCTGAAAACCAGCGCAAAAAGACCCACTTTCTTCAAATTTGAATTATCGGTCACAATAAGTTGAAGGAACCCTGCGGGGATTAGAAAATAATTGCATGAGTACGCCAGTTTTTGTTCCAGCACCCCCGGTGGGCTACCAGCCGCCGTGGGAGGTTTCAAAGCCGGCCGATACGAGATCATCCGAAACAAGGCCGACAAATATGGGACTCGCGCAGAAGAACTTGGCCAATGCGGGTCCGGCGCAGAACGGGCCAGCACAGAGGCGGCCCGAAGATGTGCGAGAGAGGCCGCGCCGCAAACGACTGAGCGCGGAGGAACGCGCTCGACGTTCCCGGGTTGGTAAGGCCGCGCCACTTTGTCCACTTCGACCGGGAGAACCGTGCACCCTGTGTCAGGCGTTTGTCACCGGACCTCAGGATTGCCAGACGGTTCGCATGGTCATGGAAGACCCGGATTTACGCGAGATCCTGGCTGAAAAACGCCGCGCATACAACCGGGCTAGACGCGCGAAGCGCGCTCAAGTCGCGGACTAAACTGTACAGGGAACGCTCACAGCGCGTATAAATACAGTGAATCCCTCCTACCGTGAGGGCGTCTAAGTAATGAACGAGGTCTAAATGTCTTCGCAGAATCCTTCCAAAGCTCTGGTTATTGCCGGCAACGAAGCAACCGGCGGGGCAGGTATTCAGGTTGATCTGAAAACCTTCCACCAGCTAGGGGTTTACGGTCTTGGTGCAATCACGTGCATCGTTTCGTTTGATCCTAAGAACAACTGGGCGCACCGTTTCGTGCCGGTACCGCCGCAGGTAATCCTGGATCAGGTTGAGGCCGGCACCTCCACTTGGGATGTTGACACCGCCAAAATCGGTATGCTCGGCACCGTCCCGACCATTGAGGCGGTCGCAGAGGCGCTCAGCAAGCAGGATTGGAAGAACATCGTCCTCGACCCCGTCCTCATTTGTAAAGGACAGGAAGAAGGCGACGCGCACGACACGGACGAAGCGCTAAAGGAAAAAATCCTCCCACTGGCAACCGTCGTCACGCCGAACCTTTTCGAAACGTCCGCACTTTCCGGAATGGAAATTAAGAACGAGGACGATCTGGCTAAGGCTGCGCAGAAGATTGGTGAACTAGGCCCGAAGTATGTCCTGGCTAAGGGCGGAATGCAGTTGCCCGGTGATGAGGCCGTTGACCTGCTGTGGGATGGAGAGAAGATCACTCGCTACGCGGCTCCGAAGGTGGGCGATGAACGTCCGACCGGTGCTGGTTGCACGCTGGCTGCTGCGATCACCGCGGAACTTGCAAAGGGCACCGACGTCTACGAGGCCGTCCGCGTCGCGAAGGAACTGGTAACCCGCGGTATCGAGGGTCGCCTTCCCGCACACACGCCGTTCGACGCCGTATGGCAGCAGGCCTAGTTTGAACTGAATATCGCGGTCGTCTAATCCGCTCTGCGAACCGAATTTAGGTAACCCGGCTTGGTTAACTCGGCTTGGTTAACTCAGCTTGGTTATCTTTTGAGGGCTGGGCGATCTGTGAACTAGGTAAAAGGTCTTGAGATTTGGCCACCACGAGCACTGCTCGTGGTGGCCAAACGTGTTTTAGGGTTATTTCGCCCACATATGGCGGTTTGGGTGTTGCATTATGAGGTCGGAGGTTCCTAGACTGAAACCAGTCGTTCAAACTTGAACAAAATGAACTTGGTAGGAACTTAGGAGCAGAAATGCAGTTCGGAATCTTCACAATCGGAGATGTAACGCGCGACCCCGTCAACAACACCGTGCCCACGGAGCACGAGCGCATCAAGAACACCGTTGAGATGGCGAAGCATGCGGAAGAAGTTGGCTTCGACGTATTTGCAACCGGTCAGCACCACAACCCGCCGTTCGCGGCGCCGGGTAACCCGCCGACCCTTCTTGCTTACCTTGCCGCGGAAACCAAGAAGATGATCCTCTCTACCGCCACCACGCTGATCACCACGATGGATCCGGTGCGCCTGGCAGAGGATTACGCCTACCTGCAGCATCTGGCCGATGGTCGCGTTGACCTCACGATGGGCCGTGGAAACACGGGCCCGGTTTACCCCTGGTTTGGTCGAGATATTCGCGAAGGCATTCCGCTAGCTATTGAGAACTACAACCTCCTGTACAGGCTGTGGCACGAGGAAACGGTGAACTGGAAGGGCCGCTACCGTACGCCGCTACAGAGCTTCACCGCAACGCCGCGCCCGCTCGATGGTGTTGCACCATTCGTGTGGCACGGTTCGATCCGCAGCCCCGAGATCGCAGAGCAGGCTGCCTACTACGGTGACGGCTTCATGCACAACAACATCTTCTGGACCAAGGAACACGTAACCCGCATGGTGTCCCTGTACCGTCAGCGCTACGAGTACTACGGTCACGGCAAGGCAGACGAGGCCTACGTTGCACTCGGCGGTCACGTCTACATGAAGAAGAACTCTCAGGATGCGATCAACGAGTTCCGCCCGTACTTCGACAACGCTCCGGTTTACGGTCACGGACCGTCCCTGGAGCAGTACCAGGAACTAACTCCACTGACCGTTGGTTCACCGCAGGAAGTCATCGACCGTACCCTCGAGTTCCGCGAGTGGGTAGGCGACTACCAGCGCCAGATGTTCCTGATCGACCACGCTGGCCTGCCGCAGAAGCTAGTTCTGGAGCAGCTGGACCTGTGGGGCGAAGTACTCCCGGTCCTGCGCAAGGAATTCGAAGCCCTCAAGCCCGCACACGTTCCGGAAGCTCCGACGCACGAGTTCTTGGTTGAGCGTGCTCGCGCCGGCAAGGCCCCGATCCCAGGCGGTGGCCCGGGCTCGCAGGCATACGCCGACCGTGAAGCAGAAGCTGAGAAGGAACAGAAGTAAAAATGGCTGAGAATCTAAGTTCTGGAAAAATCACTGCAACACAAGACCCATTCACGCCAGAATCGCGACGAATCGTCGTGGTCAGTGGAGGCCTGTCCGAATCGGCGTCCTCGACGCGCCTGGCAAAGGGATTGGCAAACGCAGCTTCAGATGCGCTGTCATCCCAGGGTATTGGCGTTGACGTAAAGATCATCGAGCTGCGCCCTCTTGCAACTGCAATCGCGGAGGCGACCATCACGATGAATCCAACGGCAGAATTGAAGGATGCATTGGACGCCGTTCAAGGAGCCGACGGAATCATCGCCGTGTCGCCCACGTTCCAAGCTTCCTATTCCGGCTTGTTCAAGTCGTTTTGGGACCTGATCGAAGATCCGCTGCGACATAAGCCGATCTTGCTGGGGGCTACTGGTGGTACGGCGCGTCACTCGCTTATGATTGATTTTGCAATGCGCCCACTCTTTTCTTACCTGCGCATGGACATCCTGCCGTCAGCCGTGTTCGCGGCGTCGGATGATTTTGGTGATGTGGTTGGTAAGAATGATGGCACTCGCACGGCTCCGCTGGAAGAGCGGATTACGAGGGCGGGTGCTGAGTTCGCGCAAACCCTAAGTGAACGGCCTGCTTTGGGCCAGCCCGAAGCTGAAGATAAGTTGCTCGAGGTGACCCCCTTTGAACAAATGCTTAACTCCCTCAACTAGCGAATCCGGTATGGATAGTGAGGTCGAGGTAGTCCCGCTCGAACTGACTTCGCGCTCTGAAGAAGAGCGCAAGCAGGTCATCCGAGCGGCGTGGCGCACGTTCATTGAGACCACGGGCCGCCTGCAGGATGAGCTAGACAAGGTACTTCGAGAAGGCGCAAAGATTGCGATCGCGGACTACAACCTGTTCGTACTGCTCTCGGAAGCGCCCGATCACCGCCTGCGGTTCAAGGACTTGGCAAAGCGCATGTCGTTTTCAAAGTCGCGCCTGTCATACCAGGTGAAGGTGCTCGACAAGCGCGGCCTGGTATGTCGCCGCACTGCGGAAGAAGACGCTCGCGGACTTTACGTCGAGCTGACGGATGCAGGCATGAAAACCTACAGGGAAGCCTCAAAACTGCATTCCGCGCAGGTGAAGGCCCTAATGCTCGACTCGCTATCGCTGCAAGAAGCAGCGTGTCTGCAGAAAATTTTCTCTCGCGTAGCGCAAAACATTGAGGAACTCTGCGACTAGCCCGCAAGTTCGCCCCATCTTCAACAGCGCTGCCCAAAAAATCGCACGAATCTAAGTTTTAGGAAATCGTCATCATGACAAAGAAAATTGTTGTAAGAGACGCGTCCGAACTAGCCGAAGCACTAGATTCAGGCGCCGAGGTCGTTATTGTTGAAGGCCGGATTAAGGGTTCTCCGTCGGTAACTTTGCCCGCTGGAGTCACGCTCCTTGGCGGTGAAAACGGCGAGCTGGTGTTCGGCGGTAAGGGTGTGCGCGTAACTAGCGACAACCTGATTCGTGACCTCAAGATCACAACGATTCCGTACGAGGTTGCGATCTACAACGATAACGAGGTCGCAGACGCGGGCACGATCCGCCTTGAAAACGTCGAAACCGTAGGCCAGGTGTTGCTTCTTACAGAGAACAAGACCATGCGCATGCGCGTGGAGGCCGACGGCGTTTTCGTTCGCGAAGCAGATGTTCGAGGGCGAGTCGAGCAGCCCCACGGTTACGGCGTGGACGTACTGCAGGGTGGCTTCACCCTGTGGAACAGGCAGGAAAGCACTGATTCGGAGTTCACCGCAACGCTCAGGAACATTTCCGCGGGCACGGAAGCAACCCCGGTTCGCGGATCAGGCATTTTCGTCGGCGGTCACGCTGACCGTGAAGGGCGTGCCACAGGCGGCCTCTTCACTGCTGACCTGATTGAAACCGGCGACGTGGTTACGGACGGTGGAATCGCGCCGGGAACTGGCGACAAGATCACCGCGGGCGTGTTCGTGTCCTCGGCAGCGAAGGTCGATCGCGTCGTCAACGTCGGGTCCACCACCACGCACGGCCAAAACGACATGGTCCTGGACAACTGGGGTTTCGTTGACACCTGGATTTCCGAAGGCCAAGTTATCTCAACCGGTCCGTCCGGCGTCGGATTCGTGAACTTCGGCGACCTCAACACGCTAGAAGTCCACTCACCAATCATCACGACGGGTGGTGGCGCTCGCGGATTCAACCTTTACGACGGCTCACTGAAAACCGCCAAGTTCAAATCGATTCGCACCAGCGGCGACGGGTCAATCGGTATCCAGGTTTCAAAGCCCCTTCCGTATCTGGAAGTTTCCGAGGACGTTGCTACATCCGGCGGTAAGGGCATGAGCCTGGTCCGTGGTGTGCAGGTCGAACTGAAGGCCGTTGCCCTTTCGGTTAAGCAGGGCGGTGTGATCGACGAACTGAAAATCGGCGGCGCGCTGCGCACGGAGGGTGACGAGGTCGTAACCTTCGAGGTAACTGAAGGCTCTGAGGTCAAGAAGCTCGACATTGCCGGCGGTGTTGAAGCTAACGGCAAGGGCTCGCAACGCTTTGACATCAAGGGGTCTGCCCCCAAGCTGGGGAACGACTAAGTACTGTTTTGACATGGATGCGCTCTTCTGATCGGCGATGATTCGATGCTAGAAGCACCACTGCGCGGAATGCTGCCAGGCACCGACAGCACCCGCGAGGCCGCCATTAGTCGAAAACTTAGGTTGACCTAATCTTTTGAATAACCGAACGGCAACATTATGTAAAGTTGACGGATTCTGCGTAGTCATGGGTCAAATATTGCGCAAGATATCAAGGATTGGACACGCTTGAACAACGTGTCACCAACACCATGCATAGCATGAACATATGGTCGAGGTAAGAATTCATGGTCGCGGCGGACAAGGTGTCGTCACCGCCGCAGACCTTTTGGCAATGGCGGCATTTGAAGACGGCCACCACGCACAGGCGTTCCCATCATTTGGTTCGGAACGCATGGGTGCGCCCGTCGTGTCCTACTGCAGGATCCGAGAAACAGACATTCGCAGTCGCGAACCCGTATTGGAACCGGACTTGGTGATCGTTCAAGACCCAACTCTGCTTCCAATCATGGACGTTTTTTCCGGCCTGAAACCAAACGGTTTTGGACTTGTGAACTCCGCCAAGCCTCTGGAAGAACTGGGGCTAAAAGAACTTGAAGAACGATACGAACCCGGACACATCGTCGCAATCCCAGCAACAGACATTGCGCGTGAGCACTTGGGACGCCCCCTGCCCAACGCCGTCCTCCTAGGCGGCGTGTCAGCGTTGACAGGCATTGTGCGTCTAGAATCCGTGCTCGACGCAATCGGTGGACGTTTCGGCGGCAAGGTAGCCGCGGCAAACCAGGCGGCAGCGAAGGCCGCATACGACCTCGTTTTGGAAATGAAGGAACAATATGCTTGAGCAAATCGAGGGCTCGCAAGCAATGGCAAAGGCGGTAGCAGCCTGCCGCCCAGAAGTCATCAGTGCGTACCCCATCAGTCCGCAAACACACATTGTGGAAGCCCTTTCCGCCCTCGTGAAATCGGGCGAACTGCCAAACTGTGAGTACGTAAACGTCGAATCTGAATTTTCTGCAATGTCGGCGTGCATTGGCGCGTCAGCAGTAGGGGCGAGGGCGTACACGGCAACGGCGTCGCAGGGCCTGCTCTACATGGTGGAAGCGGTTTACAACGCTTCCGGACTGGGCCTGCCGATCGTGATGACAGTTGCGAACCGTGCAATCGGTGCGCCCATCAACATTTGGAATGACCACACTGACGCGATGAGTCAACGCGACTCGGGGTGGTTGCAGCTTTACGCAGAAAACAACCAGGAAGCCGCGGACCTGCATGTGCAGGCATTCCGCATCGCTGAAGAGCTTTCGCTGCCAGTCATGGTCTGCATGGACGGTTTCATCCTTACCCACGCCGTGGAACAGGTTGACGTGCCCGAAGCGGAACAGGTCAAGAAATTTCTGCCCCCGTACGAGCCGCGCCAGGTGCTTGACCCGGCTGACCCGGTCTCGATTGGCGCAATGGTCGGCCCGGAAGCGTTCACCGAAGTCCGCTACCTGGCCCACGCAAAGCAACTGCAGGCGCTGGAACTCATCCCGCAGGTACAGAAAGAATTCAAGGAAGTCTTCGGCCGCGACTCCGGTGGCCTAGTGCGTCCCTACAAGTGCGAGGATGCCGAAACAATCATCGTTGCACTCGGCTCCGTCCTCGGAACTATTAAGGACGTCGTTGACGAAAGGCGCGAGAACGGCGAAAAGATCGGCGTTCTTGGCATCACGTCATTCAGGCCGTTCCCGTCCGAACAGGTTCGCGAAGTCCTGAAGAACGCCAAGCGTTTCGTCGTATTGGAAAAGGCGTTCTCGGTGGGAATTGGTGGAATTGTTTCCTCCCACTGTCGTGCAGCGCTGCACGGCCTGCCGTTCAAGTGCCACGAACTCATCGCCGGACTTGGAGGCCGCAACATCACCGCGACCTCGCTCAACAAGTACCTTGACAAGGCGGTCGTGGACGACGTTGACGGAACCACGTTCCTGGACCTGGATAAAGAACTCGTTGAACGCGAGCTGGAGCGCGAAGCAAACACGCGCCGATCCGGCTCGCCAGCTGAAAACATCATCCGCGACATGCAGGATCGCGTGAACGCAAAACTAAACCTCGAAGTTTCAAAGAAGGCGGATAAGTAATGGCAACGCCGTCGAACGAACCCGTGCGCGAAGACCGCAGCGTAGATCTGGGATACCCCCAGATGCGTCAAACGGAAATCCCCGCACGTGAAAAAGTAAAGTTTTACCAGGTTGGTTCCTACGCGGTAGGTAACCGTCTGGCAGAAGAACAACTGCGGTCGGTCCAGTCGGACCCGAACCGTTACAACTCCCTAACTTCCGGCCACCGCGCGTGTCAGGGCTGTGGTGAGGCACTCGGTGCCCGCTACGCGCTTGACACCGCGATGCGCGCAACGGACCGCGACATGGTTGCGATCAACGCGACCGGCTGCCTGGAAGTTTTCTCCACCCCGTACCCGGAAACCTCCTGGACTATTCCGTGGCTACACTCCCTGTTTGGAAACGCGGCGGCGGTTGCATCCGGCGCAGCGGCAGCCATGAAGGCAAAGGGTCGGAAGACCCGCGTGGTCGCTCAGGGTGGTGACGGTGGCACAGTCGACATCGGCCTTGGCCCACTGTCCGGCATGATGGAGCGCAACGACGACGTGCTCTACATCTGCTACGACAACCAGGCGTACATGAACACCGGCGTGCAGCGTTCCGGCGCGACCCCGCCGACTGCCCGCACGGCAACGACGCAGCCGGTCGGCCCGAACCCGGGCAACGACTGGGGCAAGGGCAAAGACATGGCCCGCATCGCGATGGCCCATGAAATTCCCTACGTTGCGACCGCAACCGTCGCGGATCTGCGCGACCTGGAATACAAGGTCAACAAGGCCATGCAGTTCCACGGCGCGCGCTACATCCACGTGCTGGTTCCGTGTCCGCTGGGCTGGGGTTCAGCATCGAATCTGACAATCCAACTGGCACGCCTTGCGGTTCAAACGGGTATTTTCCCCGTTTACGAGGCCGAGTATGGCGAGGTCACCTCGGTGATGAAGCTGCGTCGCCCAACTCCGGTTGAGGAATACTTGAAGCCGCAGCGCCGGTTTGCGCACCTGTTCAAGAAGGGCGGAGATCCGGAAGCAATCCGTCGTATCCAAGCGGGTGCTGACCGTAACATTCGCCGCTACAACCTGGTGGATGACGAAGACTACGACCTCGCAACTGAACACTACGTCGAGTTTGAAGAAGCCCGTTACGGATTCCGTAAACCCATTGACGCCGCTGAAGTGCAGGCTGGGGTCGACGGCGCGACGGAACAAACCGCATCCGACACTACTACCGAACGTTTCTCGGCAAACCCGCAAACTGTGGCGGATTCGGCCGAAAATATGAAAGCCGGCGAGGGCGCTGGTAAAGCGGACGTGCAAGGACAGAAGTGACAATGACTGACAAAACTGATGCAACTAATGAGGCCGTAGACGTTTCAGCTGCCGACCGCGCTGACTCCACGTCTGGTGCACACCCGAACTCTGGTGACACGAAGCCGTTCGCAATCACCCTGGATGTGGGTTCCTCATTGGCGAACGAAACCGGGTCGTGGCGCACGGAGCGCCCGATCTACGTGGACCTACTTCCCCCGTGTAACAAGGCGTGCCCCGCTGGCGAAAACGTGCAGCAGTGGCTGTACCACGCGGAAGAGGGCAACTATGAAGCCGCCTGGCGCGAAATCATGGTCAACAACCCGATGCCTGCCGTGATGGGGCGCGTTTGCTACCACCCTTGCCAGGACATGTGTAACCGTGGCCAGGTTGACGAAACCGTCGGCATCAACGCGGTGGAACGTTTCCTGGGTGATAAGGCGCTGGAAGAAGGTTGGACCGTCGAGCCCGTCAACGAGGACACTGGCAAGAACGTCCTCGTCGTTGGCGCCGGCCCGTCCGGCCTGTCCGCCGCCTACCACCTGCGCCGCTTCGGCCACAACGTCACCATTTACGAAGCTGGCCCCATGGCCGGTGGCATGATGCGGTTCGGCATTCCGTCCTACCGCCTGCCGCGCGGCATCCTCGAGGGCGAAATTAAGCGCATCCAAGACATGGGCGTCAACATCGTGTTGAACAAGAAGGTTGAAAACGTCGAGGACGTGAAGGACGACTTCGACGCTGTCTTCCTAGCGGTCGGCGCTCACATTGGTAAGCGTGCTTACGTTCCCGCCGGAGAGTCCGCCAAGATCATGGACGCCGTTTCCATGCTTTCCGAGGTCGAGACTGGCGATCAGCCGCTACTTGGCCGCCGCGTGGTTGTCTACGGTGGCGGTAACACGGCTGTTGACGCGGCTCGTACCGCTCGCCGCCTGGGTGCGGAAGAGGCCGTGATCCTTTACCGCCGTACTCGTGACCGCATGCCTGCCCACGATTCTGAGGTCCGGGAGGCCGAGGAAGAGGGCATCATGATGCGCTGGCTGTCCACAGTCAAGCACGTTGATGGAGGCTCTATCACCATCGAGAAGATGGAGCTGGACGAAAGCGGATTCCCGCAGCCAACGGGTGAATTCGAAGAGCTTGGCGCTGACTCGCTGATCATGGCCCTCGGCCAGGAAGCTGACCTGTCCCTGATTGAAAACGCAGAGGGCATTGAGATTAAGGACGGAGTCGTTCAGGTTAACCGTCAGATGATGACCGGCGTCGAAGGCGTATTTGCCGGCGGCGACATGGTTCCGTCTGAACGCACGGTTACAGTCGCGATTGGTCACGGTAAGAAAGCTGCCCGCTACATTGATGCTTACCTGCGAGGCTCGGAATACCACCCCGCACCCAAGCACGATGACGCCAGCTTTGACCGCCTAACCACTTGGTACTACGCGGATGCGCCGCGCCGTATGCGTGCCCGCCTGGAAGGCCCGCGTCGTGCATCGACGTTCGATGAGGTCGTTCAGGGTCTGGATGAGGAATCAGCACTATTTGAAGCTCGCCGCTGCATGTCGTGCGGTAACTGCTTCGGCTGTGACAACTGCTTCGGTGTTTGCCCGGACAACGCGATCACAAAGATTAAGCCGGGTGAATACGAGTTCAAGTACGACTATTGCAAGGGCTGCGGCATCTGCGCCGAGGAATGCCCATGCGGCTCGATTTCAATGATCCCCGAAGAGGTCTAACCTTCGATAGGGTGTAGATCCCTCGGCTCCTAAACTCCAGCACTGTCTAGTACGGTGTCTGGACCGCGACGCGCGAACCAGCCTTTCTCTCAAGATTGTGTAGGCAACAGTCTTTCCTTCTGGTTCGCGCGTCGCCTCTTTTTTGCGTCCGTCAGTACCTTGTCTGGTCCGCGCGTCATCTCTGTTTCTAGTGTGCGCGTCGACTGACTTTCTGGTGTGCGTGGAAGTAATTTTTCTGTCTCATGCGTGGGGACTTTTTCTGTCCCGTGCGGCGTCTCTCTTTCTGATGCACGCGCCGCCCCTTTTATTGTGTTAACTTGCTTTTGTGGCCATAAAGAAGATTTCGCTGATAGTTCCCTGTTATAACGAGGGAGCAACACTTCCAGAACTGGTGCAACAGGTTTCCAAGAACCTGGATCCGCTCGATGTTGACTGGAAACTCATCCTGATTAACGACGGATCCAAAGACAACACCGGTGAAGTAATTGAACGACTAGCAACGGAAAATGAGAGCGTTCAAGGAATTCTGTTTTCGCGAAACTTTGGCAAAGAGTCCGCAATGCTTGCCGGCCTCAAATACGCCACCGGCGACGCCGCCATCATCATGGATGCCGACCTACAGCATCCGCCGGAGATTCTTCCGAAGCTGATTCAAACCATGGACGAAACCGGGGCGGACCAGGTCGTTGCAAGGCGCAACAGAAAGGGCGACTCCTGGCTTAGATCCACGCTGTCGCGTTTCTACTACTGGTTCTCCAACAAGATGGTTGAAGACATTGAACTAGTTGATGGATCGGGCGACTTCCGTATTCTTTCGCGGCGAGCAGTTGACACACTCTTGGCACTGGACGAACGGTCGAGGTTTTCCAAAGGATTGTTCTCCTGGATCGGATATCCAACCGTCTACATTGAGTACGAAAACAGACAGCGCGTACACGGCGAATCAGCCTGGTCATTCAGGTCCCTATTCAACTACGGCCTGGATGGAGTAATTTCCTTCAATGCCAAGCCTCTGCGAGTTGTAGCTGGATTTGGAGCAGTGATCTTCGGCCTGTCACTGATCTACTTCCTGTGGCTAATAATCAACTGGGCTTTTTACGGTGTGGAGACACCCGGCTACATCACAACGATCGCCGCAATAATCGCGTTTTCCGGAATTCAGCTCCTGGCACTCGGAGTTATCGGGGAATATGTGGGGCGTATCTATAGTGAAGTGAAGCAACGCCCTCACTACGTCGTTTGGAAAGAAGTAGGATTCTAAGCTGAACCTGAATCTACTCAGGGGCGAAATCTAGCTTGCCAAGTCGAAAGAATGCACCAGTGAGCCAAGAGCAGAGCATCAAGTCTACTGATCCAACCAAAAAGAACTTGTTTATTGCCCACCGCGGCCTGTTGGTACTCATTTTTGCTTCTATCTCAGTTCTTTGGGCGTATCTATGGAGAACGCCCATCTGGTCCAGAGACGATGCTTTTTTTGCCTCTAGAAGTGGGTTGCCAGGCGGCCGTGTCGAATGGAGTAGCTTCTGGGATGCCGCCGTCCAGGATGTCATGGAACGCAATGGGCGGACCGCGGATCTGTGGGGGCAGTTAGTTTTCTCGACGGGCTCGATGATAGGCCCTATCATGGCCACATTGATGGTCCTGTTTTCCGTCACGTTTTATCTGGCGGCCACCAGCCTGATTTCAGCGTATAGGCAGACACGAGTTAGTCCGCTCCTTAGTGTTTCCGTAGCCGTCGTAGCTGCTTCCGCGCCTTTCGTGCTTGTGCTGTGGTTACCGAAGATCGCGGGATCGACCTACATGTTTATGTCCGCCACTGTCGGTTATGTCGGTGGTGGAGTGATGGCCTGGGCGCTGATGTTTCTGCTGTTCCGAAAGTTTCCCAAGTTCAACTTTCGGTGGCCGGAGGCGGTAGGTCTTGTCCTGCTTGGACTCATCACCGCAATGCACCATGAGGTGCTTGCTTTGATGCTACTTGGAATCATCTTTGCAGTGCTGATTGCAATCAGGCCAAAAAGCAAGACTGGCCTATTCGTCCTGATAAGCATCTTCGTGGTCAGTTTGGCGCGATTTGCGGTGCCGGGAATGTGGGCGAGAAGGGGAATTCTTCCAGCAATAATTGAAATTGAGGGTGCTGGACCCGCCTTAACTCACGCCGCCCTGGGGTTACGAGTCGTTGCGCATATGACGGAAGTAGTCGCGCCTATCATTGTCGCATTCATGGTCGCCCTGATCCTGTTTTTCCATTCCGTGGCTTCGGCTCCCGGATCGTCGATGCCTGCCGTAGTTCGAATCATTATCGAGGTCGGATTAGCTCTTTCAACTTGGGGAATGATTGTCATAGGCAGGCGTTTGGAGGCTTGGAAACCCAGTAATCACCTTCACGGACCAGCTAATCGCGCCCTGTACACCAGCACGCACGCGCAGGTAATGTTCCTAATACTGGCCGTAATACTCCTGTTGCTCTTGGTCGCGATATTTTGGCCGGGTCAGCTCAAATCTATGTGGCTGGCCCTAACGATGGTGGCGCTGGTTGTAGGTTCAGCTCTAATACCTATTTACATGGGATCTCTTGGGGATAGACCGAATTTCTTTGCCTTTTCAATGATGATGTTCGCAGCTACGGTGCTTATCGGCGCTAGCTTGGGACTCTTATCTGAAAGATCTGGTTTGATCTTCGACAACGTCAAGACCAGAGGGGTGGCAATCAACATCCTGGTTGGTTTGATAACTGTTGTCATGGCGGTCCTCGGGGTTCAGGGAGCGCAAGAATTGGTTACAAACGTTGACAGGAACATTGCTGCTTGGAACGTTACTCTTCGCCAGATTGAGCAGGCGAAGAAAGACACCAGTCAGGTTGTGGAGATACCCGCAGAGCTCCCAGCTCCAGACTTCTCCCGTGACTACTTCGGGCTGGGTGATTCCTCCGTAAGGTTCGCAAAACTCTATTACGACCTAGATCCATCGGTCACCGTTGTTTGGCTGGGGTCAAAAGACTAATAGGCCGGGGAGCGTCGCATCGCTTCGCTAGCAGTGTTACCGCCGCCGTTGTAGAGGGCCTGTGCCATCGCATAGTGGTCGAAAATCCGCAATTGGTACCCAAAGACGGAACGGGCGAAGACCCCACATGGTCCTCAACCATGTCCAAAACCAGTGGCTTTAAAGTACTGGCCAGCAGGAACTTACAAATTCCTGCTGGCCAGTAGACTTGCTTGAAAAGCCTTCTTCGTGCCCGCGGATTCCCGTTGTGCAACGCATATCGATGCGGGCACCGTGACTACATTGCCACTAGGACCTTTCCGGATTCGTTAGAGTTGCGTGCAACCTCGAACGCCTTCTTTGCATCATCAGATTCAAAGGTGTGTGTCACTACGACATCCGCGATTTCAGGGTGCTTAGACAGCAGCTCTACTGCGCCCTCGATTTCATCATCGAAACGGAACGTAGGTCGCAACTGCACTTCCTTGGAGATGATTTTTGCGAGTTCAATGGGTTGTGGGCCCGCTCCCATCATTCCAATCTGCACGAAAATGCCGCCTCGTTCGACAGCATCGAATGCGGTATTGAGGGCCGCGGGGACGCCAGAACACTCCAAGACTGTGTCGAAGTAGTACTCGGGGAGTGCCTCCTGATCGGTACGCACAATCCTGTCGACGCCGAGCGCTTCAGCGCGCGCAAGGGGACCTTCAAGAACATCTGAAGCCCACACTTCGTCCGCTCCCAAAGCTTTGGCGCTCGCGGCAGCAAGGAGGCCGATTGGGCCAGACCCGCTGACTAGGACTTTACGTCCTTCGACGCCACCCCCGATGTTGATACCGTGCATGCCCACCGCGGTCGGTTCGGCAAGCGCAGCGCAACTGAGTTCCATCTCATCCGGTACGGGGACGACCATGAAGTCTTCGACGAGCAGGTACTCGCTCATACCACCCTGCGTGTGCGGCCACGTTGAGGCCGAACCCAGGTAGCTACCGTTTGGCCAAAGGTGACGACCATACTTTTCGCTCGGTGTGCCAAAACGTGCGGGATGAACAGTGACCTTCTGGCCCACCTTGTACTTTCCAGATGGATCTTCCGCTACTGTTCCCGAGATCTCGTGGCCGGGAATGAGTGGTTCGCGAACAACGAAAGCTCCGTTGGCTCCATCGAAATAGTAGTGCAAGTCCGAGCCGCAAATGCCAGCGTGAGAAATCTTCAGTAGCACCTGGCTCTCGCCTACTTCAGGAGTTGGAACCTCCTCGATGCGAAGATCTTCTTTGCCATGAATTCGTACTGCCTGCATGATTCTCCTAGAAAATTACGAAGATGATTACCGCAAGTGCGAATGCCATTAGCGATTCGAGAGTTTGCTGAACGGTCCAAGTCTTCAGTGTGGTCTTGACGTCCATGCCAAGAAGTCGACCGACAAGCCAGAAGCCGGAGTCGTTCACGTGAGATGCAAACACTGAACCTGCCGCACAAGCAAGTGTGATAGCTGCAATCTGGACCGGCGAGAAGTCTCCTGCCAACACTGCGGGAGCCATCAGGCCAGCCGCAGTGGTGAGCGCAACTGTCGCAGATCCCTGCGCGATACGCAGAAGCACTGCGACCAAGTACACGGCCAGGATGACAGGGATTCCGAGTCCTTCCATCTGGTTAGCAATAGCATCACCGATGCCGGAGGATCGGAGTACTCCACCGTACATGCCACCCGCACCGGTGATGAATACGACCGAAGCGATAGGACCAAGCGAGGAATCGACGAGCTTTTCCAAAGCGTTACCGTCAACTCCGCGCGCGGTGCCTAGAACTGGCAGGGCCACGAGCACCGAAACGAGTAGTGCGATACCGCTCTTACCAACGAACGTGAAGGCTTGAGCCCAGATCTCGTCTCCGGCAATTGCCCCTGCCTTAGTTGCGAAATCAACACCCGTATTGAGGAAGATTAGCAGCATTGGGAGCAACAGAATCATGATGACCGTGCGAGTCTTCGGAGGATTCTTGACGCCTTGTCCGTCAGTGCCAAAAACAGCACCTGCAACTTCAGTGAAGCTGAATTTCTTGCCAACGTACTTGCCCCAAAGGTAACCAGTTACGTAGAAGGTGGGTACTGCAATCACGATTGCAACGATGATAAGGAGGCCGAGATTGGTTCCGAAGAAGGTGGATGCAGCAACCGGTCCCGGGTGTGGCGGGACGAATACGTGCATTACTGAGAACGCCACCGCGGTCGGGAATGCGTACAGCAGGATTGGTCCACCAAGACGTGCTGCAACTGCAAACACGATGGGGAGCATAACAACGAGGCCCGCATCGAAGAACATCGGGAACCCAAGTATTAGAGATGCAATACCGAGTGCAAGGGGAGCTCTCTTTTCGCCGAACTTGTCAATCATCGCATCGGCAAGCACTTGGGCGCCGCCGGAATGTTCTACTAACTTTCCAAGCATCGCGCCGAGGCCGACCAAAATACCGACGTCACCTAACGTGCTCCTAAAGCCACCCATGATTACGTCATAGAGGGACTCTGTCGGGATTCCCGCAGCGATGGCGGTCAGAACAGAAACGAGTACTAGCGTTACAAAGGCGTGGAGCCTGAATTTAATGATGAGTATTAAAATCAGCAGAATACCTACGGCGGCAATGCCGAGAAGTGGTCCAGCTGTGAGGGTTTGTTCCCAGGTGTCCAATGTAATTCCTATCGTCGATAGTTTTTGGGTTTCTCACATTGAGTGTTGACGGTATCGAAGCTTCCTCGCCACGAAATACCGCTTTGTTTAGGTATGATACTACGATTCATTTGGTATCGTACAACTTAACAGTACAAGTTGAAGTATTTCTTTGCAAAGGTGGAATGAATGCTCAATCAAACCAAACTGCCACAATCCAAGTTTCCCAGGCTCTCACGAGACACCGCACCCCGGGAGCTACAGATAGGAGCATCTGCGCCAAGAGAAACCGGAATTGTTCACATCGGTCTCGCGCAGTTCCATCGCGCACACGCTGCTGTTGCAACGGCGCAAGCGTTGTCTGTCGAGGAAGGTCCGTGGGGGATCGTCGGGGTAGCGCCGCGCTCTCCCGGAGTAGTGCGCGCACTAAAAGAGCAAGATTTTCTCTATTCAGTCCTGCAACTAACACCTGAGGGTGAGTCTGTAGGACTCGTAGATGTACACCGTAAAGCGATGGTGGCGGCAGACGACCCCGTAGCGGTGGTAAAGGAAATAGCGGATCCGAACCATAAGATCGTGACGCTCACGGTGTCTGAAAATGGTTATCGAAAGGACCCAGAGCGTCTAGGCCTAGATTTGACGGATACTGCGACGCTTGAAGATTTCAAGAATCGCAACGAGCCTTCTACAGCAATCGGACTGGTTGCCCGCGGTTTGGAGGCACGATTTGAGGAATCTGGAGCGCCAATAACAATTCTGTCGTGTGACAACATGCAAAGCGCGGGCACAGTCACGCGTCACCTCGTTGTCGAGTTTCTAGAGCATGCGCAAGCAGATAAAGAAATCTTCAAATGGATAGAAGATAATGTGACCTTCCCGAACTCGATGGTGGATCGCATAGTTCCAGCAACAGATGATTCCACCCGCGAGAAGGTCGCTGAAATTGCAGGATACTGGGATGAGGTCCCTGTGCCGGCCGAAGAATTCACCATGTGGGTTCTGGAAGATAAGTTCGCGGCGGGTCGCCCCGCGTGGGAGCATGCCGATGGTGTCATCTTTACTGACGAAGTTGAAAAATACGAGCAGGTAAAGCTCCGCCTATTAAACGGTTCGCATTCACTGATTTCATACCTAGGAGCTCTGGATGGGCGTGACACAATTCCGGCCTCGCGTTCGCAGGATTTCGTCGAATCATGCGTAAGACGTGCGATTGAGGACGAATTCCTGCCATCAATCGACCTTCCATCAGGATTTGATCCAAACCGCTACGTGGATGACCTCTTTGCGCGGTGGACGAACTTCGCGCTAGGAGATCTGGTGGCTCGGGTCGGATCGGACGGCTCCGCGAAGATCTTGCAGCGTGTACCAGAACCTGCAATGCGCTTGCTCAAAAAGGGTGAAATGCCGCAACAAATGGCACTCCTGGTCGCGTCATGGATCGCGTGCGTATGTCCTCCGAAAGGCTTCGAGCCAGGTCCAATCGCGGACGCGATGATCGAACCCAGACGGGAACTACTTAAGGAAGTTACCGCCGACGCGACTTCACCCAAGGATCACGCTGAGCGCATTTTGAATAGCGGTATTTTCCCTCAAGAACTGGTTGCTTTCGACGAATTCACCGCTCGGGTTGGCGATTTCCTGGAGCTAATTACAAACGAGGGCGTGCGTGCAGCAGCTAAGGAAGCGCTGGATGAATAGGTTGCGCTAGTCGAAGCGCAGGACGTTTGGAGTTCGACTATCGAATGCCGTTCTAACTTCGGCCACGATGTCGCGCATCGCTTCACGAGCAGTAACACCGTCGCCGTTGTAGATAGCCTGCGCGATCACCTGGTGGTCGCGCATGGCTCGCGGCTCTGGTCGCGGAGGCATGAGCATATTTTCTGCTCGCCAATAGAGCACAGCTTCGATAGTCGAGCCTAAGGCAACAAACATTTCATTGCCTGACGCTTCCAGGATCAGCGTATGGAACCGAACGTCCATATCCATGAATTCCGGGCCGGATGAAACTGAGCCAAGTCGCGCTAGTTCAGCACCAACTGCAAGTAGTTCGTCGCGCTGGTCGCGTGAAGCGTAGCGCGCAGCAAGCTCGGCAGCCATGGGCTCGACAGCTTCACGCAGATCAATGAGAGACCGGATCTGACGATCACCATTTGGACCGCTCAACCTCCATTTGATGACGCGAGGGTTCAGCACATCCCAGTTTTCGGCATCCAAAACCACGAGGCCGCGTCTGCGCTGGGGATCTACAAAGCCGCATTCCTCTAGGCTGCGTTGAACCTCGCGAGCAACCGTTCTGGAACAGTCAAATTCTTTCTCGATGTCGGCCAGAGTAATTGAATCGCCGGGTAGTAGTTCTCCGCTGCTAATTCGTGGGCCTACCACGTCTACAATTTCTTCAAACCGCGACTTTGGCATAGGTGGGGGTCCGTTCTAGATGAAAGTTAGAAACTCTCATACATTGCAAATGGTATTACCTTTGGGATAAAATAATTTAAACAACCCTAGTCTAACACCCGGCAGCAAAGAGGCGTTCGGGGTTAAATGGAACTGATCGGACTTTCACGGGGAAGTGCAGAACATGAACGAACCAATCCACGTTGTTGTAATGGGAGTTTCGGGATCCGGCAAGACTACCGTTGCGGCAATTTTGCAAGACCGCTTGGGGTGGGAGTTCGCTGAGGCGGACGAGTTCCATCCACAGTCCAACGTAGACAAGATGCACAGGGGCATCCCACTTACGGATGAGGATCGCTGGCCGTGGCTGAACACCATCCGTGACTGGATGACCGACCAAGAAAAAAAGGGTAAGTCCACAATCGTTACCTGTTCGGCGCTCAAATACAGCTACCGCGAAGTTCTGCGTCGCGGTACAGCGCCAGTTATTTTCATGCACTTAGATGGTGACCGAGAACTGCTGGCAGGCCGGCTCGCCGCCCGAACAGATCACTTCATGCCAGCGTCGCTACTGGATTCACAGTACGCGACCCTTGAAGAACTGCGCCCTGATGAGCTTGGAGCAGTCGTTGACATTGCGGGCTCTCCGGCCGAAATTGCTTCTGCAATAGAGGACAAGCTTGCCCGTATCACTGGCACCGGTGATGTTCACGCAGACGATTCAGCCTCTGCTAAAGCGTTTGCGGATGTGGGCGTGTACGGCCTCGGTGTCATGGGATCTGCACTTGCCCGAAATATTGCCAATCATGGATTTACTACAGCTGTCATCAATATTGATTCTGCAACTACAGACAGCTTCATTCTGTCCCACGGTGATGACGGAGATTTCGTCGCTACCAAGAACGTCAAAGATTTCGTGGAATCCCTGCAGCGCCCTCGAAAAATATTATTAATGGTCACGGCAGGCCCCGCTGTCGATTCGGTAATTGCCGACTTGCTACCACACCTGGATTCAGGCGACATCGTGGTGGACATGGGAAACTCGCACTTCCCGGATACGCGCCGGCGAGAGGTCTCGCTACTGCAACGAGGCATCTACTTCGTTGGGTGCGGAACTTCCGGAGGTGAGTCGGGCGCACTGACAGGACCCGCGCTGATGATCGGCGGCGCGGATGCGGCATACACGCAGCTGCGCCCTCTGATGGAATCTATCGGTGCAAAAGCCGAGGACGGCGCTAGCTGCGCGGTACACGTTGGGCCGGGGGCGTCCGGTCACTTTGTGAAGATGGTCCACAACGGCATTGAATACGCGGACATGCAACTGATCGCGGAGATCTACCACCTGCTACACGAGTCTTGGGGCATGTCGAACGCGGAAATTGCCGACGTGTTCGCGGACTGGAATCGTGGCGAACTGGCCTCCTACTTGCTTGAGATCAGCGCGGAAATCCTTCGATATTCCGAGGACGGTGTGGATTTTGTAGACCTCGTGTCGGATCGTGCCTCGCACAAGGGGACCGGCGCTTGGTCCACAATGATTGGCGTCGAACTGGGCGTAAACGTAAGTGTGCTGTCCAGCGCCCTGTTTGCGCGGTTCGCTTCAGGTTCGAAAGTGCGTGCGGGATGGCCGGAAGTGATTTCCGAGGGCGGTGCTCGGCCGGCCGGTGACGTGACGGTTGAAGAGCTACGTCAGAGCCTGTTGATTGCGAAACGCGTAGCCTACACGCAAGGATTCGAACTGATTCGAGCCGCGTCAGCCGAGTTCGGGTGGAACGTCGACCTGGCGCAGGTGTGCCTGGGATGGCGTGCAGGCTGCATTATTCGCGGCGCAATGCTGGACGAGTTTGCCGAGATCTTAGGCCAAAGTGGTCATCCCGAAGATATTTTGCTCGCGAAAGTTAAAGACATCGAGCGGTGGTTGCCGGCAATGCGGAAGGTCGTCTCCAGCGCAACATCAGTTGGGATGCCCGTCCTGGCGATGGGAGTTTCATTAAGTTTCGTGGAGGAATCAAGAGCGAAGCGACTACCAACTGCTTTGATCCAGGCGCAACGCGACTTCTTTGGGGCACACGGTTTTGAAAGGGTCGACCGCGAAGGCGTGGGCTTCCACGGCCCGTGGCGCAGCGACTAGGTCTGCGGTGGTCGGTTCCTGCCGGTCCCAATCGGGGGTAGTCTGAATGTG
>FZPS01000229.1_pt207 | contig 22114 bp, 20 predicted proteins | sample 1817821 | NCBI WGS metagenome assembly FZPS01 (sample SAMEA104158645, study PRJEB21678) | metagenome | place: Germany | collected 2015-04-21 | reverse complement strand
GTAATGCTCCGTTCTGAGCCGGAACTTGCGGTGCGGGTGGTGCGCGATGTGTTCACGGAAGACTTCTCTTCGCTGGTAGTTGAAGGTAACGGCACGTGGAAGACCATCCACGAGTACGTGTCGAAGCTGTCGCCTGACCTCGAAGATCGCCTGCATCACTGGACTAAGAAGGAAGACGTCTTCAAGGCGCACCGCATCGATGAACAGTTGACCAAGGGAATGGACAACAAGGTTTGGCTCCCGTCGGGCGGTTCCCTAATCATCGACCGCACAGAGGCAATGACGGTTGTCGACGTGAACACCGGCAAGTTCATTGGTTCTGGTGGCACCTTGGAAGAAACCGTCACCAAGAACAACCTGGAGGCCGCCGAAGAAATCGTTCGCCAGCTTCGTCTGCGCGACATCGGTGGGATCATCGTCATCGACTTCGTTGATATGGTCCTGGAATCCAACCGTGACCTCGTCTTGCGTCGCCTGGTTGAATGCCTAGGGCGTGACCGCACGCGTCACCAAGTCACGGAGATCACCGCCCTCGGACTTGTTCAAATGACACGCAAACGAGTCGGGGAGGGCCTTGTCGAGGCGTTCTCGACTCCCTGTGAATGCTGTGAAGGACGCGGCTTTATTGTTCACTCTGAACCTGTTGAAAAGGACAAGTCAGGGCGCGCGATCAACGTCAAGAAGAATAAGCAAAAGCAGGAAAATAAGTCCGAATCCGAATCGAAGCCAGACCCGCAGCGCGAAGAAGTGAAGGCCGCGCTTTCCGCGATCGCAGCGTCGGCGGCTTCGAAACATCAAGAATCCGACGAGGGCGATGCTGACAAGCGCGGAGGGAAGAGGAACTCTGGCCGCAAGTCCAGGTCTAAGAAGCGCGAGCAGTCCGCCAACGAACAGCAACCTTCCCGCGGCAAGGCCGACGGAACCGATGACAAGTCTCGATCGGGTGGAAGCAAGCCGCAGTCGGATACAGACAAGTCGCAGTCTGGGGCAGGCAAGTCCGGACCATCCGACAAGCAGGCCGATCAGCAGACGCAGGGAGTCCAGGCGGAACAGTCGGACGAACCGCAGAAACTGGTTCGTAAACGAGGCCGCCGCACGGCAACCATGGATGCCGGGAAGCCCCAGGTCAAACTTGACCTACCCGAACCTGTGAAAACCGAGAAGATTGCTCGACCCGCAGCCCTCAGCCTGGATGACATCCAGCTTCCAAACCCGGAAGACCGGCCCGCGAAAAAGAGCCGGCGAGTAGTGGTTGCGGAACCAGGCACGCCCTCGACAACTGAATAAAACGTGCGGTGGTGAATCCCACATGCAAACGGGCGTGAAAAACGGGTAAAAAGTTTGATTGAAAGGCGCAGATCAAGTATTCTTGATCGTCGGTGCGCATCATTGCGCGCATTATTAATTTGTAATCTATCGAAAGATGAGCAGCAACGTGGTCTACGCGATCGTCAAGGCCGGCGGCCGACAGGAGAAGGTGTCCGTCGGTGATGTCGTCGTCGTCGACAAGTTGGCGGGAGAGCCCGGCGATACCGTCGAACTCCAGCCCCTAATGGTAGTCGACGGTGACAAGGTCACCTCTGATGTGTCCGAACTGGGTAACGTCAAGGTAACTGCCGAAATCGTCGCTCCTAGGAAGGGACCGAAGATTTCGATGGTTAAGTACAAGAACAAGACTGGCTACCGCAAGCGCCTAGGTCACCGTCAGAAGCTGACGGAAATCAAGGTAACCGACATTAAGTAGTTCTCCTAAAGGTTTTTAGGACTGAGAGAAAGAAGCTGAACAATGGCAAGTAAGAAGGGACTAGGTTCTTCCAAGAACGGTCGCGACTCTAATGCCCAGCGTCTCGGCGTGAAGCGTTTCGGAGGCCAGACTGTAAAGGCTGGCGAGATCCTCGTGCGCCAGCGCGGCACTCGCTACCATGCTGGAGACAACGTAGGTCGAGGCAAGGATGACACGCTCTTCGCGCTAGTATCCGGCGATGTTGAGTTCGCTAACAAGCGCAACCGTCGCGTCGTGAGTGTGGTTGAGGCAGTTTCTGCCTAACTATTCTTAGAATTGTTGAGGGTGAGCGGGTTTCCCGTTCACCCTCAAAATTTTTAATAGATTTTGAATGGCCGTCTAACAAGGAGGCCCCAGATGGCGTCGTTTATTGACAGAGTGACCATGTACGTTACCGGTGGTAACGGAGGCCACGGGTGTGTTTCCGTGCGTCGCGAAAAGTACAAGCCGCTCGGTGGACCCGACGGGGGTAACGGCGGCAACGGTGGGGACGTCATTCTGGAAGTCTCCGACCAAACAACAACCTTGTTGACATACCACCACGCCCCTCATCAGAAAGCGGAGAACGGCACTCCTGGGCTGGGTGACAACGGTGAAGGCAAGAACGGCGAAGACATCATCCTTCCCGTACCAGCCGGCACAGTCGTCAAAGATCAGGCGGGCAACGTCCTCGCTGATCTTGTAGAGCCGGGTGAACGCCTAACGATTGCGCAGGGCGGGAAGGGCGGCCTTGGAAATGCTGCTCTGGCTTCGCGCAAGCGAAAGGCTCCGGGCTTTGCTTTGAAGGGGGAGCCGGGCGAGGAACGCACGGTCGTCCTCGAACTGAAAACCGTCGCTGACGTCGCCCTGGTTGGCTACCCGTCTGCGGGTAAGTCTTCTTTGATTGCGGCTATGTCGGCTGCTCGTCCGAAGATTGCGGATTATCCATTCACGACGCTCGTGCCGAATCTTGGCGTGGTGCAGGCCGGCGATACGCGATACACGGTTGCTGACGTGCCGGGCCTGATTCCAGGCGCTGCACAAGGTAAGGGTCTGGGGCTTGAGTTTTTGCGTCACATTGAGCGTTGCGCAGTTATCGTGCACGTCCTCGACGCGGCAACGTTTGAAACTGATCGCGACCCCGTCTCTGACCTGCGCGTGATTGAGGGCGAGTTGGCCCAGTACAAGTCGGACCTTGGCGAACTGGAAGGCTACGTGCCGCTGGGGGAGCGTCCGCGCGCGATTGTGGTCAACAAGATTGACATTCCCGATGGTCGCGAAATGGCGCAGATGCAGATGGAGGAACTCCAAAGCTTCGGCTGGCCCGTCTTCGAAGTGTCGGCAGTTAGCCATGAGGGCTTGAAGGAGCTTTCCTTTGCGCTTGCCGAAATGGTTGAAAAGCACCGTGAGAACCTACCTGAGCCCGAGCCCGCTCCGACCATTCTTCGTCCCACCCCGATCGGTGGATTCGAAAAGTACGAAGAAATTACTGTTCGAAAGATTTCCCACAACGGCGAAGACATGTTCCAGGTCCGAGGCCGCAAACCGGAACGTTGGGTTGTGCAGACCGACTTTGCGAACGATGAGGCTGTCGGCTACCTGGCAGACCGTCTGAACCGAGCCGGTGTGGAAGACATGCTCGTTGAAGAGGGCGCGATGCCGGGCGACCCGGTTGTGATTGGCGACCTCGAAGGCGGCGTCATCTTCGACTGGGAGCCCATGATGGAAACCGGTGCCGAGCACCTTGGCCCGCGTGGTTCGGACAGCCGTTTGGATGAGAACTTCCGCCCAACGCGCCGAGAGCGCAAGGAACGCTTCCACGAGCGCATGGATGCCAAACAGGCGGCTCGCGATGAGCTGTGGACCGACCGTGAAAGCGGCGTCTGGACAGATCCGAGCGCGCACTGAATTGGGTTCTAGACTTGGCATAGCTAGTTCTAGGAGTTCGCATGCCTTCTGACAACTTCCGCAACGGGATTGCTGAAGCTAAACGGGTCGTAATCAAGATTGGGTCGTCTTCACTCACGCGTGCAGATGGCCGTCTTGACTTGAACCGTATCGATCAGGTTGCGGGAATTGTTGCCCGCATGACAAGGCGCGGCCAGCAGGTCGTCCTCGTATCTTCGGGTGCCGTTGCCGCGGGCATCGACCCGCTGGGACTTCCCGGGCGACCGCGTGATCTGCCCACCGCGCAGGCGTGTGCGGCAATGGGACAGGGTTTGTTGGTTGCCAGGTGGGCGGCGGCGTTTCAGGCGCATTTTCGTCACGTTGCGCAGGTCCTTTTCACTGTCGAGGACGTGATGAGGCGCGACCATTACAAGAACGCGCGCCAAGCGTTGGAGCGACTCCTACACTTCGGTGTGGTTCCTATCGTTAACGAGAACGACACTGTTTCCACAGCTGATGTCCGCTTCGGTGATAACGACCGACTGGCCGCCTACGTCTCCCATCTGATTGATGCGGACGCACTGGTACTGCTCACGGATGTGGATGGGCTTTACACAGCTCCGCCCTCGTCGAAAAACGCCAAATTTATCGAACAGGTGAGTTCCTTAGAGGATCTGAAGGCCGTCGTAACTGACGCGGAAGGGTCCGTCCTAGGCACTGGCGGCATGACGACTAAGGTGGCCGCGGCCGTTATGGCTGTGGAATCCGGCGTTGAGGTCGTGCTGTGTGCAGCAAATGTGCTCAGTCAAGCTGTGGATGGACAGAAGGTGGGGACCTACTTCCCATCGACTGGGAAGCGGCGGCCGTCAAGGACGCTGTGGATTGCGCATGCGGCGCGCTCGCGTGGACAACTCGTCTTGGATGACGGCGCTGTGCACGCGATTACGGTGCGCAAGAAGTCGCTTCTACTGGCCGGTGTCCTGGCTGTGCGCGGCGATTTCACGGCCGGCGAGGTCGTTGAACTCGTTGGCAGCACGGGACGCGTTGCGCGCGGGATCACGTCCTACGACTCCGACATCGCGGACAAGTTCAAGGGCATGTCCCTCGAAGAACTGCAGCGTGCCGGCGCGCCGGACACGCGTCCAATCATCCACCGCGACGACATGGCGCTACTAGAGATGCCGCTTCGCTAGTCGTGGCACCACGCCGCCTGTTCCCAGCGTTCCAGCCTGCGATCACGCAGTGGGCTTGGAATGCAAGCCACGGCAAGCGAGTTTAGAATCTCTTTAACCTGTGTTCCGCTCAGATGTTTGAACCCGTGTTCACTGCAACTCTTGTACGTCAAGGAGAATCATGACCGACCAAACAACCGCCACCGCGGTCCGAAACGTTTGTCAAAAAGCCCGCGACGCTCGCGGATGGCTTGCAAATACTTCCACCAGTGTCAGAAATTCGATTCTCGAGGACGTGGCTCAAGGACTCGAAGAAAATGCTGACGCAATTATCGCTGCAAACGCGAAGGATTTGGAGGCCGGACGCGCCAACGGCCTGAGCGAAGGACTACTTGACCGCTTGGCGCTTGACGAATCGCGCGTGGCCGGCCTTGCGGATGCAGTGCGCGATCTGATCGGCCTGCCGGACCCAGTTGGCAAGATCATCAGCGGTTCGACCATGCCAAACGGCCTGCGAGTCCGCCGCCAACGCGTGCCGCTCGGCGTCGTTGGCATGATCTACGAAGCCCGCCCGAACGTTACCGTGGATGCGGCGTGCCTGTGCCTCAAGGCTGGAAACGCGGCAGTTTTGCGCGGCGGGTCCGCAGCAGCACACTCCAACGCGGCGCTGGTTGCGATCATTCAGGACGCACTGGAAAAGAATGGCGGATCGCGCGACCTGGTCGCCTCAGTAGATCAGTGGGGCCGCGAAGGCGCCACCGAACTCATGCGCGCCCGCGGCCTAATCGATGCCCTTGTTCCTCGTGGCGGCGCGGGACTGATCCGATCCATCGTTGAAGAATCCAAAGTCCCCGTCATCGAAACCGGCGTCGGCAACTGCCACATCTACGTTGATGCATCCGCCGACCTGCAGGCCGCTCACGACATCGTCATGAACGCCAAAACTCAGCGCGTCGGCGTGTGCAACGCGGTCGAAACCCTCCTAATTCACGAGGGCGTAGCTGACGAGCTCCTCGCCAGCGTCGGACCCGACCTGCTCGCCGCGGGAGTAACCCTGCACGCAGATGAGCAGGCCCGCTCCGCCCTCGGAAATCAAGAAAAGGTCGTTGCGGCAACGGAAGAGGACTGGGAGACTGAATATCTTTCTTACGACCTTGCTGTTCGCACGGTGAAGGACGTGGACGCTGCGATTGAGCACATCGGAAAGTACTCGACCGGCCACACCGAAGCCGTATTGGCCACGGATACGCGCGTTGTGAAGGCGTTTGTGGACGGTGTGGACGCGGCGGCGATTGCGGTGAATGCGTCCACTCGGTTTACTGACGGGGGACAGTTAGGATTAGGAGCAGAGCTTGGGATTTCCACGCAGAAGCTACATGCGCGCGGTCCCATGGGGCTTGAAGAACTAACGACTTGGACGTGGATTATCGAAGGCGACGGACACGTTCGACCATAAGATTGTGAGGACTTGTGGATAACCTGACAGCTGGGGTGCCGCACCGCCCATCTATTGGCATCATGGGTGGCACGTTTGACCCCATCCACCACGGTCACCTTGTGGCTGCGTCGGAAGTGATGGACGTTTTCAACCTGGACCAGGTTGTATTCGTGCCCACACAGATGCAGCCGTTCAAGGCGGGGCGTAGGGTCACGTCCGCGGAACACCGGTATTTGATGACTGTCATCGCGACGGCGTCGAACAAGCGGTTCACCGTTTCGCGCGTTGACATTGATCGAGGTGGCACAACCTTCACAATCGACACGCTGAACGATATCCACAAGATGCGGCCAGACGCGGATCTGTACTTCATCACAGGGGCTGATGCTCTAGAGCAGATTCTGACCTGGAAAGATTCGGAAAAAATCTTTGAGATGGCGCATTTCATCGGTGTGACTCGGCCGGGGCATGAACTTGACGCGACCGGGCTGCCGCCGTCAGCTGTGTCGCTGCTGGAAGTTCCGGCAATGGCTATTTCGTCGACGGACTGCCGCAATCGCGTGCGGGAGGGGAAGCCGGTTTGGTATCTGGTTCCTGACGGCGTCGTGCAATACATCGATAAGTATGGTTTGTACCGCGAATAGGCGCATTGAAGTGGCTGTGTCCGTCCTTTTTGGCACAATAGAAGAAGCTAATACTTTGAGACTAAGTAGGTTGATGTTTTGGAGTTGAACGACTCGACTCGTCATTTGGTAAACGTAGCGGCTACGGCTGCGGCAGATAAGTTGGGTGTTAATCCCGTTGCGATCCTGGTTGGGGAACGCCTGGTGTATTCAGACGTGTTCCTGATCGTGTCGGCGGATAGTCAGCGGCAGGTGCAGGCAATCGTTAATGCGGTGATTGACGAGGTCGTGGCTGCGGGAGGTTCGCGTCCCCGTGTAGAGGGGCGTGAGGAGCTTTCTTGGGTCCTGCTTGATTTTGGTGATTTCGTTGTTCACGTTCAACTTGATGAGCAGCGTGAGTTTTACGCATTAGAGAGGCTTTGGGCTGACTGTCCCAAGCTTGAGTTGTCGGAGGTCGATCTAGCTAGATGAGCCATTCGTCGCAGGCGCTTTCTCGTATTGTGTTGGTCCGTCACGGGCAAACTGATTACAACAGCGGCGGCCGAGTTCAGGGCCAGATTGATATTGAACTTAACGATCTTGGACGTGCGCAGGCAAAGGCAATGGGTCCTTTAGTCGCGCAATATGAACCAACTTTGGTAATTTCTTCCGATTTGTCGAGGGCGCACGACACTGCTCTTGAGATCACTCGTCACCTGGATGTTGAACTGGTCCTTGATGAGCGTATTCGTGAACGCGATTTCGGCTGGTTTGAGGGCATGAACTATGAGGAGTTGGTGTCGCACCACCCGGAGCTATTTCGGGAGTGGCGTGAAACCGGGGAGGCCGTGGCTGCTGGCGTTGAGTCGCGTTCAGATGTGGGGGAGCGTTTCGTGAAAGCGATCCAGGAGCGGGTTGCGCACGAAGCGGGTACTTACGTGTTTGTTTCGCATGGTTCGGCGATCACTCAGGTGATGACCAGGCTACTGGGACTCTCGCCTTCGAACTGGTCAGGATTCCGCGGTCCTAACAACTGCCACTGGTCGGTTATCGATCAGGCTCATCGGCCACCATATTGGCGCGTCGTTGCACACAACATCGGCCTGGGGGATGACATCGACTTCGGAGCTTCGCGGGCATAGCTTTCGGGCGGCTCGCGAGCCGTGAGACTTTGCACATCAAGACAGTTTTGCTCGAACAAGTGTTTTCGGTATAGTAGGTGATTGTTCGAAGGGACAACTTCGGGGCTATGGCGCAGTTGGTAGCGCGCTTCCATGGCATGGAAGAGGTCAGGGGTTCGAATCCCCTTAGCTCCACAATCACCCCGGTATTTCGTTGAAATGCCGGGGTTTTTCGTTGCAATATCGCCAACCCCCAACATAGACAGATCGGGGGAAACTATGATGCTCATGAGATAACGGACCGCATCTTCGATTCCATCTGTTCAAGATTTACTAAGTCTGATCGCTCTTGAAGAAGCGACGTTGATGACGTTGAACCCCGCTAGTCGTTTTCGCTTACTAGTTCCCGAGCCGCAGCTGCGGCCTCTTCAATCGAATCGAACAAGTATGTTGGTGACGTTAGCGAGTCAATGACGCCCACGTTTTCGGCTGCGCGCAGGTGATTTTGTCGCAGACCCTTGATCATGGTGGTGATGCCGCGCTGATTGAGTTCTTCAAACAGGTCGGCTAGTTGCTTCGCACCGGACGCATCCAAGATTCCAACGTGAGACATGGATAGGATGACGATCTCGGTGGAGCGGTGAACGTCTGAAAGTTCCTCGACAATGCGCTCGGCAACTCCGAAAAACATTGAACCATCAAGGCGGAAATACGCGATCTTGTCATCACCCGGTTGCGGTTCACCCGGCAGTGGTAGGCCCACAACACCAGACATGCGTGACAGGTGGTACACGGCCCACAGGACCGCGATGCCGACACCAATCCCGATAGCAACAATCAGGTCAAACACGACAGTGATCAGGGCGGTCGTTATGAAAATGAGGCGGTCACCGCGTGTGGAACCAAGGATTTTCTTCACGTTGGACGGTGACACCATGCGGAACGCGGTAACGAACAAGACGCCGGCGAGCGCGGAGAGCGGAATGTGGCTCACGAGGCCCGCCGCGAAATACACGACAGCCGCAAGCAGGATGGCGTGCACGATCGAAGCAACACGCGAAGTCGCACCGGACTTCACGTTTACCGCGGTACGCGCGATTGCGCCTGTTGCAGGCATGCCTCCAAAAATGCCGGAGCCGATTGAAGCGAGACCCTGGCCAACAAGTTCTCTATCGGGCTGGTACGATCCCTGGCCAGGCATTCCGGCCGCGACACGTGCGGAAAGTAGCGACTCAATCGCTGCCAATAGCGCTACAGCAAACGCGGCTGGCGAAAGCTGTGCGATCAGGTCAACACTCACCTGCGGCAGTTGAGGCGCAGGTAGCGAACTGGGGAGTTCACCAATCGTTGGGACCATTAGCTTGCCAAAGAACGCGGCAAGTGAAACCGCGACTACTGCGACCAGCGACGCCGGGAAAGTCGTCGAGATCTTCGATGTTCCCACAATGATCGCCATGGTTACAGCAACGATCCCAAGCGTCATTACAGACACCGACCAGTCCGCATCCTTCACCGCCAAGAAAGCACTATAAAGGGAGTTCTGACCAGCCGGAACTTCCGTTCCCATCGCCATTGGCACCTGTTGCAACGCAATAATCGTGGCAATTCCGAGCGTAAATCCTTCAACGACAGACCACGGGATCAAAGAGATAGCTCGTCCCAGCCCCAGGAACCCGAACATGAATACCAGGAACCCGGCCATCAGTGACAGCAACATGACCGAGTTTGCCCCGTGCTGTGCAACCAGGGGAGCGAGAATCACCACCATGGCTCCCGTCGGTCCCGATACCTGGACGTGCGATCCTCCAAAGATCGCCGCAATCAATCCTGCAACTATTGCAGTTACGAGGCCGGCCGCGGCACCCACTCCGGAAGAAACACCGAAAGCCAACGCCAACGGCAGAGCTACAATACCGACGGTTACGCCTGCTACTGCGTCGCGGCGCAAGTTAGCGTTGCGGTAGTCGTCCTTGGAAGGTAGTAAAAACTTGAAGTGCTCAGTTAAAGAAGAAGGCAACTGCACGTACTTATTCCAATTCGTCCAGGCTAAGAATCATTTCCCAGCGCGCGAATACAGTGATTTACTGATTGAAATATCTAACGAGGCGCTGGACCCCAATGCTACCACGCCCGCCGATCGGCTCGGCCGGTAGACGCAGATTCCCTTTGGTGTCACGCGAACATGACGCCGCTCTTGCGTGGTCATTCAAATCAAAGACGGATGCCTCAGGCGCATAACAAAGTGGCCCGACCAAAACCGGTCAGGCCACTTGAGTATCTGCTCTTAACTACTTGGTTTCAGAGCCCTTATTCTTTGCGGGAATGAAACCCCACACGGCAAGCAGGATGCCGACTACGAGGGCGCCGATCCCGGCGTAGAATGCGATCTGACCAATCAGGCTCCATCCGTACACGTTTAGGAGCATGCCGCGAAGCGTGTTTCCGTCAAGCATGAAGTCTGAACGTAGTTCCTGCAGGGTCTTTGCGCGCTCGGCCTCAGGGTATTCAGTGAGCGGGTTAGCCAGCTCGACCTCAACTAGCTTCTGAATCATTTCTTCAGACGCGTCCGGATTGTCGGCCTGTAGCTTCTCAGCAAGCATCGCGGTCTGTTCGTTAACCATGCCGCCTAGCGTTGCGTACGTTGCGCCCTCAGCGTCGCGCTGCTTGGCCTCGTAAGCCATGTGCGAATGAATGTAATGGTTCGCGTACAGCTGAGCTCCAGCACCATCCTTTAGCTGCTGACCTGCATATGGCGTCAGCAGAGCAGCGTCCTCTTCGGTAATACGACCGAGGTCAAGCTGGGCCTTAATGCCTTCTTCCGTTGGGAAGACAATTTCTTGTTCTTCCATCTGTGACGCAATGAAGTTGCTTGCAAAAGTGGAGCCAAAGAGCGCTCCGATGCCAACAAGCACCAGAATAATGCCGAAAATTTTGGCGAAGGTCTTATAAATCCTTGTAGCCACGATTAAACCTTTCACTGGTTGAAAAGGAGTTGCAACAAATTTGAACAATTTGCTCATAGGAAATTACCAAAGTTCCCACACGGGCGCGCGGCGAAAATCGAAATCCGAAATCTCTAGGTTGTATGAAAAGTACAAGTGCGCACTAAGAGCCTTGGACATTCCGCTAATGCTTGTGTGTTACGACACTTAAATAATGGTGGGAAAAGCACACAATCCAGGTCAAGGAGGACCAATGCAGCGCCGCGAGTCAGCTCTTCGTGAGCAAATTGATGAACTAGAAAAACGGGGTGACTTCGTCGGGATGGTACAGCCGTTAACCGACCTAGTTGATGTACTTTCTCGCAAGTGCAACGGGCCTGCTTGTGCGGTTAGTACAGAGACCGCAGATTACGCGGCTACGCTCGACCGCCTGGGTGGCCTGCATCGAAATCTTGGCAACTTGGATGAAGCCCAGGACATCTACACCGAGGCCGTGAAAGTCTCCGCAGCAGTCTTTGGAACCAATGATCCGAACTATGCAACGACCCTAAATAACTATGCGGGTTTGCAACGTTTGCGCAAGAACTACAAGGAATCCGATGAAGCATATTCGAGGGCGGAGAAGATCTACAACGATACTGTTGGGCCCGACCACGTCCTCACGATCTCATGTTTGAACAACAGGGGACTGCTACGTCAGGACGAGGGGCGCTGGGAGGACGCACTGGCTCTGCATGAGGAGGCGCTTCGCCGCTTACGTTCCCGCCCCGGCGATGAAACCGCTGAGGCAACTACGCTCAACAACATCGCTACCGCGCTGTACAGCCAAGGAAAGGTTGACGAAGCGTTGGAGCGCATGGAGGAAGCCTCCAAGATTTACCTTGAGCACGTGGGCGAAGCTTCAGACCTGTACCTGGGTCAGGTGAATAACCTCGCCAGTTTGAACCTTGCGGCAGGAAACTTTGAAGAGGCCGCTAAGAAGCTGGAGTGGGTTGTGCGCAGGGCCAGGGAATCGTTTGGTCCGACCTCGCAACCGGCGCAGATTTCGGCACGAAACCTGGCGTACGCGTATAAACAGCTTGGACGCGACGATGATGCGCAGCGAGTGGCTGCGGAAGCGGACTCCAAATGAGTGAGTACATCAAGGGGCTCGAACGTGCCCAACTCTGGTGGATGCTGAGCATCGAGCCGGTAGTGACTCGTGAACTGCCCGACCTGTATCCGTACATGACGGCTGGTTTGGTGGGAGACGGTTCCGACTGCTTCGGGTTTGATGACGAGATATCCGCCGACCACGACACGCAAACGCGCGTGAAGATTTGGTTGCCAGACGGTGCGTACTCTGATCTGGCGGCCTCGCGCATTCTTGACGCGACGGCCCACCTGAGCGAAGGCACGATCAGCGTTGAATCCGTGACCGAGTTTTATAGGCGCTACACGGGCCTTGACTGGACGCCGCGAAACTGGAGCGAGTGGATCGCGATCCCCGAAAAGAACCTGGCGGCCGCAACAAACGGTGACGTCTTTTATGACGGCGGAGGCCGTTTCCAAAGACGCCGCGAGGCCCTGAAATCCTACTATCCCGAGGGCGTGCGTCTAAAGCTGCTCGAGGCTCGAGTTATGACGATGGGCCAGGCCGGGCAATACAACTTCCCGCGGTGCTTGTCGCGCGGGGAGCGTGTGGGCGCAGCGTTGGCAAAAGCGCGGTTCATGGAGGCGGCGATTTCCGCTGTTTTCCTTTTGAACCGCCAGTACTGCCCGTTTTATAAGTGGGCGGGTCGCGCACTGAAGGACCTGCCGGTTTTGAGCGAGGTTTCTGAGTACCTGGAAATCCTCGCAGTGGAATATGACCGCGTTGAGCCAGTTGAATCGATCTGTAGGGCGGTGCTGGGTGAGCTACGTGTACAGGGACTCACCGACCTGCCAACGGATTTCCTGGTTCCTCATTCCGCGGCAATCAGAGAGTTGATTACTGAAGAGGATTTAAGAGAGGTAAACCCATGGAAAATGTAAAGATTGAAACGGATCCGGCCCGCATAGGTCTGATTGACGCGATCGTTGAGGGGGAGTGGGAGATGTTCCACTCGGTCAACAATGTTGGCGGTCCGGCAGAGTGCCAATCCCAGCAAAATACTTTCGAAATCATGCGTCGAGCCCAGTTCAGCACCTGGGGTGAGAAGACGCTCAGCTGCTACTTGGAAGACATTAAGAAGGCTCAGGTTCAAGGCCGAAATCTGATGACGGAGAAGTACGCCCGCATGATGGCTGTCACCCATCCCGCCGAGTTTGAGCAGATTGCCCCCATGCTTCCCCCTGTCGACGCGCAAGTCGTCGAGATGGCTACAAAGATCGCCGCATACCACGAGAAGTGGGACGTGGAAGCCGCGGAGAAGTATCCATTTATTCGCGCTAACGGCAGGCCGTTTGATGGTGAAGCTCCACAGGAGCAAACCTCGGCCGATACCTACATGCGTGCGGAGCTTCTAACCTATTCGCCAGATACTTTGCTCTACTTGCTAAAGGACGTCGAGACTGCAGCAACTGAACGACGAAATGTCGTAATCGAGCAACTTGACGCCACCATGAAGCAGTACGGTTGGTCAGATATTAACGAGGCCGAGCAGTACCTGTCTAAGAAAGCGGCCCGCGTATGAGTTGACCGCTCGAATGCGTAAGTAAGGTTCGCGCGAACGCGAACACTGTATGGGAAGGTTGAAGGCCTGATGCAATGGGTTTGCATCAGGCCTTCGGCTTGTGGGCTAGAACGGAGTGTTTGAACCGATGTAGCATTCGAGGCCGGCTTTGCGGATCCTCGATGCAATGTGTTCCATCAGCTCATCGCTAGGCGGGACCATGTCCTTCGCCTTGTAGTCCATGTCGAGCTGCTCGTACTTTGAATCACCAAGGCGGTGGAAGGGCAGGATATTGACCTCGTATGTGCCGATATCCTTACAGAAAGCGGCCGTCTCATCGATGTTTTCGTCATCGTCGTTGTAACCGACAATGATTGGAATACGAATGATTTGGCGTAGCTTGCCTTCACTTGCCATGCCTGCGATGTGGCGTAGATTTTCCAAAATCTTCCGATTCGATTTTGTGGTGCCCATCCGGTGTTTTTCGGGGTTCATATGCTTGAGGTCGTTGAACGCCCACTCGACGTGCTCGTAGATGTGGCGCAGATGCTCCCAGTTGCCCATAGAGGAGGACTCCACTGCTGTATGGATGTAGCGTTCCTGCAACTCTTTGAGGAACCTGGATACGAACCGCCACTGCATGGCGATCTCGCCGCCACCAACAGTTACGCCGCCTTCACCGCCCCAGTACTGGGCGTCACGTTCAACTCTGTGCAGCAACTCATCTAGCGTGTAGACCTTGCCAGCGAGGGCGAGTGCGTCGTGGTAGCACCCTTCAACACAGTCGTAGGTGGTGCACTGCAAGCATTTGGTTCGGTCGATCGTAATGTATTCGTCTGGCCCTGACGCACTGATTGCGTCGTGTGGGCAAATCTTACGATCGATGCAGCCGTGGCACTTATCGCACTTGGTTCGGCGATACATCACTTCTTGTTTCATTTTGAGCGATTCGGGGTTGCAACACCAGTAGCATCCCAGTGGGCATCCCTTAAAGAACACGAGCGTCCTGGAGCCTGGTCCGTCGTGTACGGAGAATCCTTGGATATCGAAGATCATTGCTTCGTTGTCTGGATCAAGCATCGTTGCTGGTTCCTTTCCGATAATTCGCAGATCTAATTTTGAAAATACTGGTAAACGCGCAGTGCGAGCCAAGCAGCCCCGCGCCCATCTAGCGTGCTGATGTCGACCGGAAGCAGTTCATCGATTCGGTCTACTCGATAACGCATGGTATTTACGTGCATGTGCAGTTCCCGGGCTGCGGCCGTGTAGGAGCCGCACTGGTTGAGGAAGGCCTCTAGGGATTCAATAAGCCCGGGATAAGTTTCTTCTTTGTCGATAAGTGGACCAAGAACGTAGTTAACGTAGTCTTGAGCTTTATTTGGATTTTCAACAAATGAGGCAAACATTAGATAGTGACCTAGGGTTTCGTAGGCGTCCACAGGGCCAATGTTGAAGCCCTTCACTATGGTTAGCGTTTCGTTTGACTTCTGGGCAGACTCAATGACTTCACTAATGCCGTGTGCCTGAGTGCCGATACCGCAGACAACCTTGACGGAATTTCGTTCTTCGAGGGTTGTAACGAGTCGTTGCATCACGCGCTTAACGTCGGCAACGGGATGATCTCCAAATAGGAGGATTGCAACCCCTTGCTCCCACGTGGATACGAGGTAGCTACGATCTGAACCGTAAATTTCACGCATTGCCTGCAGTGTGGCGAGGCCGACGTTTTCACCGATGCCAGCATGCGGGTCGTCTTGGGATACGCCGTTTATTGACAGCAAGATCATCCGCATATCTTGAGACAGGCGCAAGCCAGTTAGCGTGGCTCTGTGCGCAATGGTTTTAGCATCTGGATTCTCTGCCAGTATCGCTGCGAACAGTTCCCTGCGGGCAATGGTTTCAGCCATCCGCGCGCGGTTTCTGTCAGTGAGGTCTGCTACGAGTACGTCCGCCAGGGTGACGAATAGGTGCACCTTCTCTGCACTCAGGCTCTTGCGTTCATGTATTACGCAGTATCCGAGGATTCGTTCAGAGCTTGCAATGGGGCGCATTAGTAGCCGTCCCGCGCTATCTGGGGAAGACTCCGCGTACAGGGGCTGCATCTTTCTGCACACGTTGGGATCGACGGCGATGTCGGTTGGAATAGTAGCCATTTCGCCCAGTGTTCGAACACGCCGGGGAATATCAAGCATACGGAATTCCTTTTCACGAACAGCGCGCGAAGCCTCAATTAGGTTGTAGTTTTCGTCAAACAGCATCACTGCAGTATTGAGGTATTCGCTGATTCGGTTAACTCCAAAGTGTCGGGAGTGAGCTTCAGCCATTTCGTGAATGAAAGAGGCAAGAATCTGCTGGCGCTCCTCAATACCCGCAATCTTGTGCTCTGTGAGGAGCCGATAGACGACGTTGGACACTAGGGCCTGCGTCGTGCTTTCGCCAAATTCGATAATGGGGAAGTCGTACTCGTCTCCAAGTTTGATGATGCTTCCTGGAATCTCCCCGATGAATCTGTGGGTCTTAACCGCCAGACACGCGCTCTTTGCTTGAATGATTCCGTAAACCCAGCTGTAGAACAGTTCTTCGTCCACACCACCGTGGTCGTTCGCAAAGTAACGACCGGTGGTGTGGACGAGTTCGTATCCAGAAAGCCACATGGCGATATCTGGAATTTCAGCTACAGCAACTGAACGCACCTCGTTTGTCACACCCTTCTTTCCGCCGAGCAAACGTGCGTCGGAGAATTCGGGTGCTTCGAGTACGTCTTTGACAGTTACGTAGTCTGCCATTCCTATCGCCTCTTGTTTCATCTAGTAAGCGAACCTAGGTTCGTCTGGCTGGAATATCCAACCAAACTTGCCTAATTCGCGTTCTCCTTCTTCCTCGGTCGTGCCAGCATAATGAAGAATGCGGACAGCAAACTGAATACGCCTAGATATCCGAACACAGCGCCGTAGGAACCGGTCTTGTCTAGCACGAAGTCGGACAGCAGCGGGCCAATTAGTCCACCGACAAATCCGTAGGCGGTAAAGATGTAACCGAAGATGATGGGGAAGTACTTCAATCCGAATAGGTCGGTACCAAGGGGAGCTGTAATCGCGAACAGCGTACCGAATGCAAAACCAACCAATGCAGTCAGAATACAGAGCACAACCGTGTTTGTTTGGGACGGAAGTACGAAGTAAGCGACACCAGCAAGCGCGAAGGCGATTGCACCCAACAAGTTGCGGCCAACTACGTCCGACAGTACGCCCGCAAGGATACGAGAGAACCCGTTCGTGAGGTTGAATGCCGTGAGCATCGCGACACCGGACGCGGCGAAACCGATGCTGGACAGATGACCTCCGTAGGACGTTGAGAGCGTAACCATGGAGATACCAGCTGCACCCATGAAGCTCCAGGTGAGCCAAATGAACCAGAATTCCTTGCTACGAACAGCCTTGCCTGGCTCAACGTCATCCGCAGGCGCGCCATGTCCACACCTCTTGGTTTCGGCGTGTAGCTCCACCTGCGCAGCATTTTCCTCAGGCGTTAGCTTGGAACGTTCAGGCATTTCTGAAATCGCAGCCGCAACAATGTTGGTAACTACGATGAGTACCATCAGTACCCAGCCCATCTTTTCGTATCCCATTGAATCGAACATGATCTTGAAAATGGGAGACATGATCGCAGCGGACAGACCGAACATTAGGTTCACGAGGCCTGTTACGAGTCCGCGCCGATGCGGATACCAGTGCTGAACGGTTGTCAGTGATGGGGAATAGAAGTATGAGGACGCAAACCCGTTTAGGAATCCCCACAGATATAGCACATAGACTGAGTTGGCCTTGATAACTAGGATCATGCACACGACCAGCATGGCTGTGCCGATCAGGTACGAATTGCGGGTACCTAGCCGCATGTGCATTTTGCCAGCCACGAATGTGGAAATACCGAGGGATAGCACGACGAATGTCATGATCCAGGACAGCTCACCAGGAGTTGCGCCGAATCGTTCTGCCCAGACGGGACGCATTAGACCCGGGTAGCCAAAAAGTAAGGCACCGGTCCAAAATGTTGAGATAGTGCCTCCGATGACGGCGAGGCGCGCATGCCTGTCGCGACCTTCGTAGTCAGGTTTTATCGAACCTGGACTAGCACTAGTTGTTGATGTGGTTGCCATGTCGACCTCTCCGACTAAGTCTTTGGTCTTTTTGATTGTATGGAGGGGAGGGCGAGCCGTGACTACTCGCCCTCCCCTCAATTTCTCTGGGGGTTAGACTTCTTCGTACTCAGTACGAGCGATCAGCTCGTCCTGGATAGGCTTGGAAACCTCAACCCAGTACTGGGTGAATCCAGCGACGCGGACCAGCAGGTCGCGGTACTGCTCAGGCTTCTTCTGAGCGTCCTTCAACATGCGGGAGTCAACAACGTTGAACTGGATGTGGAATCCGCCCTGGTCCATGAAGGACTTAATCATCTGCAGCATCTTGCGGGATCCTTGGATGCCCTTGATCGATGCCGGGTGAACCTTCATGTTCAGCTGCGTGTTCTTGAAGTCGGAGTGGTCGATGACCGTTGCCGAGTTCAGTACAGCGTAGGGGCCATTGACGTCAGTGCCCGGGTAAGGCGACTGACCACCATCAGCCAGGGTTACGCCTGCAAGGCGGCCATCAGGCGACGCAATGTCCGCCTGGCCAAGCGGGCCGTGCGTGGACGTGGAAAGCATGGAGCCTACCCACGTGTTGCCCCAAACGTCGGTTACTGCTTCAGCAGCGTTCTTGAACGTGTGTGAAACCTCGGTGTAGATCTCGTCAACGTACTCGTTGTCGTTACCGAACTTCGGTGCGCGCAAGCACAGTGCCTGGATGCGCTCCCAATCCGGGTTGGTTTCCTTCTTGGTCTGCTCCATCATTGAGAAGTTGCCGGTCTTGAGGGCCGACTCGTAGCCGAAGTTGTTGAGCATTGCGTCCTTGAGTTCGTCAAGGGTGAAGGCCTTGTCTTCGAATACGTTCTTCTTGAGGGAAGCTAGCGAGTTCGCAACGTTCACCTGACCGGTAATCCAAGTGGTGAAGCAACGGTTGTAGCGTGAGCCCTTGTGGTCGATGTCCCGGCCGCGCTCCAAGCAGTCAGAGGTTAGCGCGGACAGTAGCATCGGTTGGTCAACTTCGAACGCTGAGGAAGTCTTGAAGTTGTAGAGTTCCTCAAATACGCGAACGACCTCGGTGAACTTCTCCTTGAAGTCTTCAAGAACGTCTTCGTAGGTGTTGAGTTCGCGACCAGTCGGGGGCAGAACCTGGATTCCGGTGCGCGGATCCTTGCCGTCGAACAGTGTCAGTTCAAGGATCTTCGGAACGTTAATGAAGTTAATGCCCGAGGCCGAGTAGGAGCCTGCTCCGACCTTGCCGTGCTCAATGGCACCCGGCTGGATTTCGAGGCAGCCACCGATTGACCAGGAGCGCGCGTCCTCGATGGTGATGTTTTCGCCACCGAAGTACTTCATGCAGTACTCGATGCCAACGCGGTTGGATACCCATGCAGGCATGCCTGCACCGGTCTTGTTGCACTCGATTGCCTTCATCAGGAACCTGTCTGAAAGCTTGCCGTCGTACAGGACCGAAAGGGTAGGCGAGACGGTCGGCATGTTGATGCATGCCTGCAGGAAGAGGAGTTCAAGTTCGTTGTCTCCAGCGGAACCGTCCGGAGTCTGACCACCCAGGCAGATGTTGTTGAACGTGTTGCCTGCGAGGATACCGGTGGTTGCGGTTGACGTTGCGATCTCGAGCTCGGTGTACTTTACGCGCATGCACTCGAGCACTTCGAGCGTGAAGTCGCGGTCGATCTTGCCCTCGTCGATGTCCTTCTTCCAGTAGGGGTAGAGGACTGCGCCGAGACGGCCCGGGGAGAAGCCGGACCCCTGCATCTCGTTGTAAACCTCGAGCTGAGCGGTCCAGTGCAACTGGACAGCTTCCATGAAGTCGCGCGGAGGATTGTGGGTGACCCACGCTAGACGCTCTGCGATGTCTTCGAATTCCTTCTTCTGCTTTGGATCCTTTTCGTTAGCAGCAAGTTCGCGAGCCTGCTCAACGTAGCGATCCATCCAGGCCTGGACGCCCTCGATGGTGTAAATGATGCCGTGCCAGAAGGCGACCTCGTCAACGTAGCGGCCATCACCGGCGTGCTTGTTAATGAGCTCGCGGCAACGTTCCTTCATTCCGTCGAAGCCGACGGAGAAGACGATCGCGTAGGAGTTGACGGAACGTCCGTGTCGGTTACCGTACTCCATGTCGGAAGACATGAGGACTGCGTCCTTGAAGCGTACGAGCTTGTCGTACTCAGGGTGCATCTGGCCCCACATCCAGGAGGTCTCTTCAACTGAAGTCTTGTTCCAGTATTCGCAGACGCGGAGCATCTCTTCGTATTCTTCGCGCGGAAGGCCGTAGCGCTTGGAGATCGAGATCAGATCTTCGGTGTCCTGTGCGACTACGCCACCACCGGTAGCAAGAATGGTTACGTCTTCTAGAGCCTTGTTTGAAGCGCGGCCCGATAGGCGCTTGTTGCGTTCCTCTTCAGCGAGGATTGCGGAGTTAGCGGTCCAGGGGACGAGGGAAGCACCACGAATGTAGCGGTTGCGTGACATTACGATGAGCTCGCCCGGGCGGATTGCAGGCTCGAGGGCGGAGAAGGCTGCCTTGAAAGCTAGGCCGCGGCGAACGAAGGGGTGACGGCCCTTATTCTCTTCCCATGCCTTGGTGTATTCAATCGGGAAGGTGCAGTCAAGCATCAGCTTTGCGTCGTAGTACTCCTGGATGAGTTTTTCTGCACGCGGGCTTGCCTTACCCTTAACTTCACGATCGCCGACTTCGTCGGGTTGCTCACCATAGGTGAACATGAGTTCTGAACTATCTGTCTTCGTTGACATTTTCACTCCTTGCATGGTGTTCAGTTAGGTTTTGCCTGGGCGCGTATCTTGCGGGGGATTACAGCCCTGGTCACGACCATGGATTCAGATTATGGAGTGCAACAGTTCACATCATTAGTCGCTGGAAACAACACTTTGATCGGTAATTGGTGTGTTTGTACAAAGCAGGTAGTAAGGACAGTGCGATCGATGTTTGAACCAAACAAAACGGAGCTTGCTCCCACTAGATTGGGGCAAGCTCCGTGAATGGTGTCGAAATCAGTCCGGACTATTCGGGCGCCATAGCACCTATGGCGTGCATCATCCTAGGCCTTGACATCGTTCCAGTCGGCCCTGCGTCCAAACTGTGCCGTTGCGTACGGGCACGTCGTGATGATCAACTTGTCGTTTTCTCTGGCGGCTTCAACTAGTTTTTCGATTAGTTTGGGTCCAATGCCTTGGCCGCTGTAGTCCGGGTGCACTTCGGTATGTAAGATGTTCCACTTGCCGTTGGTGATCGTGTAAGCACTCTCGCCAATCAGCTTGTCGCCATCGTATGCAGCTGAACGGTTTCCCTTGGGTTCGTACTTGATCTCAACCATTTTTCCTCCTATTTTTCACACTAGCAGGGGAGGACAGGTGTCACATTTTCTAGAAGCTAGTTCTGACGATTGTTAATTGTGATGAATGGTCCAACGCGCAAGAAGTGTCCAGAATATGAGTCAATTTGGCTGAAAACATATATTTTTCTTTAGATTTATGGTTCGGTGGTGGAGCTAACATCGAAAGGAGATTCGAGTGGAAGACCAGCAACACGAGAATCAAGGTAACGACCAGTACCAAGCTCCGGAACCCGCATACAACCAGTATTCGGAAGCGAACGTCCCTCCGCAGCAGCCGGGTCAGAACTATTCACAGCAACCCGGTACTAATTACCCGACGGGCTATCACCCCCAGCCTGTTAGCGCGGTAAACGGCGGATACAGGACTATGAACAAGCACCTCTTTGTTTGGATTGGTGCATTTTTGCTTGGCGGGTTTGGCGTAGATCGTTTCCTTCGTGGACAGGTCGCCATGGGTGTCTTCAAGCTCTTGTTCAACTGGATCACACTTGGAATCTGGGGCCTGATTGACTGGATCATCGCGATGGTGAAGGCTTACGGCGAAGCGTATGGCAACGTGGAGGAAATCGAATTCGACCCCACTGGTGCTTACACACGGTAGGTAACCCAGTCACTCGCTTACACACGGTAAGTTTTCCCGTAACTAAGCTGGTGTTGGTTGCAGTGGCGCATCGCAGGTGCACACGTCCGACACGTTTATTTGACACTCCAACAAGTGTCTGAGTATTTAGGGGCGCTCTCAAAGAGCGCCCCTAAATTCTTGGCGTTATATTGGTGGCATGAGTACAAATATGCCTTCAATGCCGTATAACCGTCTGGGATCTTCTGGTTTGCAGGTGTCCCAGTTTAGTTTTGGATCGTGGGTTACCTTCGGTGATCAAGTTGACACCGGAATTGCGAAGGAGCAGTTGCAGGTAGCCGCTGATGCCGGAGTTAACTTTTTTGACAATGCTGAGGTCTACGCAGGTGGCCGGTCTGAAGAGATCATGGGCGAAGCCATCCGCGAGTTGGGCTGGAAGCGCCATGAGTACGTGATTTCCACGAAGCTGTTCTGGGG
>FZPS01000181.1_pt39 | contig 22126 bp, 23 predicted proteins | sample 1817821 | NCBI WGS metagenome assembly FZPS01 (sample SAMEA104158645, study PRJEB21678) | metagenome | place: Germany | collected 2015-04-21 | reverse complement strand
ATTCTGTCCATACTTTTTTTGAAATACAAAACTATATTTATTTATGATTTCAATAGTATTTCTAGGTTTTGCTAGCATGCTTTAATTTATCCTTTCATTTTAAGGTTTTTAATAGTTAATTGGGAAACTCTACTTTATGATCTAGTGCAAGTTTAGCAATTACCTATAAAGATTTAAAGTATAGGTTTTTTGCGTTCTCATTTGTAATTTTTACCACTGTGTCATAATCCATATCTTTAATAGTAGCTATTTCCTTAAGTATATAGGGCAGATATAATGAGCTGTTTCTCTTTCCACGATAAGGAACTGGTGACAAATAGGGACAGTCGGTTTCTACCACCAGCTGGTCTATAGGGGCATAACTTACTACCTCCTTAAGCTTTCTACCATTAGTGAAGGTGACTACTCCTCCTATTCCTAGATAAAATCCCATGTTTAGATACCGTCTTGCCTGTTCTACCCCATAACCAAAACAGTGCATTACTCCTCCTATGTCTTCAACCTTGGCATCCTTTATCATATTAAAGGTGTCATTGGCAGCATCCCTACTGTGGATAACCAGAGGCTTAGCAAGATCCTTTGCCATATCCATCTGCTTTTCAAACCAAAGCTTCTGTGTCTTAGGGTCTGTCGTGTCCCAGTAATAATCAAGGCCTATTTCACCTATTGCTACAACCTTTTTGTGTTTTGCCATTTCCTTTAACCATAAAAGCTTGTCCTCATCCATTGACTTGGTTTCTTGTGGATGTATTCCAACTGAAGCATAGATATATTCATATGACTCTGCTAGATCTATTGATTGTTTTACAGTCTCTATTGCCGAGCTTACATTTACCACATATTCAATATTGTTTTTCGAAAGACTATTAAGTAGGTCCTCCCTATCATCATCAAATGCCCGATCTTCATAGTGGGCATGGGTTTCAAATATCATTTTCTTAACCTCATCTTTAATAATTTATTTCCTTAATATACTAAACCATCCCGTTTATTATACAATAGCATTAATCTTAATACAATGTAATTTAACTTATCATCATACTCATCACGCTCTACATAAAATGAAATTCCTATCCTTAGTAGACCGTTTTTTATGTAAGAGGACGCAATTCCTGTCACATAATAAAGTGCCGCAAGAAATAATATGCAGCACTTACATTTACCTATAATTATTTTTTGGGCCTATCCCTTCTCTTCTTACATTATGCTCCTGATTTTGATTCTCTGGCTTAAAAGAATTGGTAATACTGTTAAATTTGTCTTGAGATTTCTTTTGCCTTTGCTTTTCTTTTTTATCTTTATCCATTTAATCACCTCATGATTAGTATGGTGTTTTTTTATAAATATATGTGTTAACATGCTACATGCATGATATTAACAATTTCCTTCATAAACATATTTTAGCTGTTTTCTGGCTACATCAGCCAATCTATATACTGTCTCAATAGGTGTTGCCTCCCTATCCCAAAACCTCCATCTTGGGAAAAAGCGAGATACATGTAGGGGTATATCCGGATTAATACCAGACAACCACCCTGATAAGGCTTCCATCTCCTCCTTACTATCATTCTCACCAGGAATGATTAAGCAAGTAACCTCCACATGACTATGTTTGCTAAGAGTTTTAATGGTTTCTTTAACTACATCTAAGTCACCCTTTAGCCTCTTGTAGAAGTCATGGGAAAAACCCTTAAGATCTATATTAAAGGCATCGACTACAGGAAGAAGCTCACGGAGGGGTTCTTCACATATAAAACCTGCCGTTACCACTACATTCTTAAGATCTCTTTTCTTAGCTATTATTCCACAATCTCTTACAAATTCATAAGATATCAAGGGCTCGTTATAGGTGTATGCAATGCCTATATTTCCTCTCTCTTTTAGGCTAAATGCCTTTTCTACCAATCCTTCACAACTTACATTACCATAATCCACCTCAGAAGCCTTAGCCATGGATATCTCATGGTTTTGACAGAACATACACTCTAGATTGCAACCATAGCTTCCTACTGATAAAATCTTACTACCGGGGTAAAAGTGATATAAGGGCTTCTTCTCTATTGGGTCTAATGCCATAGCAGTAATTCTTCCATAATTTTCACTGACCACCCTACCGTCTCTACAAATTCTTCCCTTACAAAAGCCCAGCTGACCCTCTGAAAGTTTACACCTATGAGGGCAAACATTACATTCTATTTTCATTGATGTCTCACCACCTCAAATCTTTCAATTTGAATATCCTCATTATCATAAATCCCTGCCTTTTTTCTAGCTATAGATATCTGCTTTTCTACTGTATCTACACCCTCTAGATTTGGTAACAAAAGGCCTCTTTTTCGCCCCGAACTTACTATAATACCATAACGGGTCACATCAAGCTCATCTATATATGTAATGGGCTCCGCCTCTGATAAGACATCCACACTATATACCAAATCATCAAGCTCGTCCACACTAACTGGAGGAAACCTTGGATCCTCTATGGCAGCGCTAACTGCATTTCTAAGTATCTCCTTTGCAATACTTTCTGTAACAGGTGAAATAGTTCCAATACACCCTCTAAGCTGTCCATATTTTTTCAGGGAAACAAATACACCAGCCTTCCTAGAAAGCATCTCTTTTGGTAACTCTTGTGGTAGTTTTGTATAGGTCCCTGTCCTAATAAAGGTTTCCAAAGATAATCTGGCTAAGCTTACATAGGCGTCCTCACTCTTTTGTCTTTCTCTTGCTAGCCTTTTTTGCTCCTCCTCAAATATAAGGTCAAAATGTCTACTTTCATCCTCACCCCTTATCTTATAGGAGCATATTGCATATCCCACTCCAAAGCTTCCCTCATAGGATAAAAATTCGGGCTCACACTTAAGACCACTTAAGGCCCCAGCCATAATAATAAATGACTTAAGTCCACATTCAGCAGCCTTTTCACTAAAGTCAGGAGAAAAGGTAAGGAACCGTAAGAAATCTCCCTTTTTCATAGCCTGGGTTACCTCCCTATCAAACTCCTCTCCCTCCTTAGTATAGCCATAGGGTCCATCCTCTTTAAGCCTATGAGACAAATCACCACTTGCCACAAAGACAACCCTTCTAGCTAACTTGTCCGAAGTTTCCTTAATACATCTACCCAACTTATAATGGTCAGTAACAGGAAGTCCTGATAAACCAACCCTAACCAACTTATAGTTACTTAGATACTGATTAATAAAATATAAAGGAACCATAGTTCCATGATCAAGCCCAGGGTCCTTTTCCCCAAGAGTTCCTGCTTGCATAAGCCTTCTCTCTGCTAAGGCCTCTAGCTCTTCTACGAATATATCATCATATTCAACAGAAAATGATACATCCTTTGCGCCAAAACGACTAAAATCTCCCTTAGCATTATTACCTGGAGATATATGAAAATAATCTGAATATAGAATGGTATGGGGTGTTGTAATTATTATTGTATCAGGTGAGAGCTCTCCTATCTCTCTTGCCACCTTGTGGTAGCTGTCAATGGTCTTTTGAACTTTTATTTCCTCTCCCCCTCCCACTTCTGGAACTATTAGGGGTGGATGAGGAACAATAAATGCACCTACTATTGGCAATGTTCTCCCTCCATTCTTCTAATCCTGAAATAATCAATAGTACATATTATACTTAATTCTACCTTTTTTTATTAAAATAAGCAATAAGACCTAAACTTATATTATCCTAAAAAACCAAATTTGTTATAACCACACTGGCTATAGTACTAACCAAGGTAGTAAAAAGTGCTCCTATCAATGTGTATCGTGTTTTTTTTACTCCCGCGGCCATAAAGTAAACTGCCATGGTATAAAATATGGTTTCAGTACTACTTAGTATTATTGAAACCAGCCTTCCTAAGTAGGAATCCGGACCATATTCCTTGAATATATCTAGCAATAGGCTAGTAGCAGCAGATGAAGAGAACATTTTTACCAAAACTACCGGTAAAAGCTCAGAAGGAAAGTGTAGTGGATCTGTAATAGGCTCTAGTAATCTAGATAGTAAATCTAAGGCCCCAGAAGCCCGTAAAACACCTATAGCTACCATTAACCCAATAAGTGTAGGCATAATATCTAGAACAACCTTAAATCCGTCCTTAGCCCCTTTAATGAACTCATCATAAATTGGCGTTTTACTTAATAGCCCCAAGCCAACTATATAAAAAAATGTAAAAGGAATAATATAATTTGACACATATATAATAAAACTCATATAATCCACCTCTTTTTTATATATTGATTCATAATGCATGCCAATAATCCAAATCTCTTCTTTAATTTCTACTTTCTATTTGCACTTACATAGTTCATAAATCTATTATTTTCTCTTATGGTTGACTATCTTACGCGCTACTGTAGCAAATATAACTCCTGCTATGGTAGATATACATGTTGCCACAATTCCCGCCATAATTATATCTGCAGGGTTAACTGACCCATACTGACTCCTATAAGCTATAATGTTTACAGGAATCAGCTGAAGAGATGATATATTAACTATTAAGAAAGTACACATATCACAACTTGCCAAATCTGAATTATTATTTAATTTTTTTAGTTCCCTCATTGCCATCAAGCCCATTGGTGTTGCTGCCCAACCTAGTCCCAATATATTTGCTATCATATTGGATGCTATATACTCATTTACGATATGGTTCTTTGGAAGATCAGGAAACAATAAAGCAATAACGGGCCTTAGAGTCTTAGTAAAAGAGGCTACAAGACCACTTTTTTTTGCTATTTGCATCATACCGGTCCACATAGCCATTATTCCGACCATTGCAATACATAGGGTGACCGCCTCTTTAGAGGAATTAATAGCAGCATTACCAACTTCGCCAATATTTCCGTTGAAAAGACTAACTATTATTCCAATAATAATCATAAAACCCCACAAGTAACTTAGCATAGATTTTCAACCGCCTCTTAAAACAGTCTATCTATAAAATATATTCAAAACCAAGTATAAAATGTCCTATATTTTGCATGATTATAGTGGGGTTTGCTTCCCTTTTACAGTAATTGTTTAAAATGTGCTATGTTTTGTCAAATATTTTAGTTGACAATATTTTCACACTATGATATCTTATATTAATGCTATATACAATTTATGTAAGGCTTATTGTAATTCGTACAAATGCTAGTATATAGCCTAATCCCCAATATACCTTAGAAAAAGGAGGCAAATGTTATGAAAGGTACAGGTATTGTAAGAAGGCTCGATGAGCTTGGAAGAATTACTCTTCCTATCGAACTAAGAAGAACTTTGGACGTAGGTGAAAGAGACCCCTTAGAAATCTTTGTTGATGAAGGACGTATTATCCTTCAAAAATACGAACCAGCTGACATTTTTACAGGCAGCAAAGAAAATCTGATTTCTTATCACGACAAGAAAATTTCCAAAGACACTATTATGGAACTTGCAAAATTAGCAGGAATTATTGAATAGTGTACATAATTAAAATGTAAAAAGGGTGAGCCCAAACGACTATTAATTTCGTTTGGGGTCACCCCTTTTCATCCTAAGGATTATAAAATTCTACTTTTAATTTTGTATCAACTTTTATACTATAGTACTCACCTGTTGGTTTATTATCTCGATAAATTTCTCCTATAACGTAATGGTCTTTTCTATCAGCCGGAACTTCTTGTCCTTCCTGATTAAGATATGCCTTTGCTACACCATCTACTACGGTATAATTTACACTAGCTTTTATCTGCCCATTTTCAAAAAACATCTTATGCATCTCACCGCTTTCAAAGCCATATGAAAACATTCCGCTAGTTTCTGTAATCTTTGTATCCCACTTACCATCATTGTTTATACGAATTCCCTTACCGGTCTTTCCCATTCCATTTGGAGTATCATAATTCCACTCACCCTGATAATAATACCAGCCATCTTCATTATCATTTAATATAAACTGAATCCCAATACCCTCCTTCATCATATCCCTAAAGCCCCCAAAGTATATATCATTTTTTCCCGCTATTAATATACCATACCCCATATTTTCGTTCATTTTTCCATAAGGGTTATAATAAACAGGTGCCTCTGTAGCAATCTTCTCGATAAAGAAGGAATCTTCCATAATTTCTATAATAACTTCTATGTCAATTACATTTAGGGCCGTATACAGTTCATTTAAAACCCTTTGCTGCTTGGTTCTTTCTGCAATTAACTCATTGACCTTTTGTAAAAGCTCATTAGAAGTCTCGCTTGTATTACTCCTTAAATAATTATGAAGAAGAGCTTTTGCCGTGTCATAATCCTTTATAGTAATATATAGGTCTGCCATTTGGTTATAGGCTAAATCTCTTCTAGGTATTAGCCTTATTGCCTCATTAAATTTATTAATTGCTTCCTCATAATTCTCTTGATATATGTATTCATCAGCTATATTAAGGATTTCATTGTATTTTTTCTCTTTTAATGAATTATCTACCTCGTTTCGTAGCTGCTTTAGCCTTTCTGATTCTGTTAATGCAAGTCCATCCTCAATTTCTTCACTTGCAAGATCATATTCCTCCATTTCTATATAGGATTCAACTATTTTTAAGTAGGATATGACCTCCCTACTCTTAATTTGCTTTGCCTGCTCATATTCATCAATAGCCTTGCTATATTCTCCGTTAGAAAAATAGGCATCGCCATAGGAGATAAATTGATAAAATTGATAATCTGCTTTTTTAATTGTAATCTCCTCTATCTTTTCCTTAACCGCAATTGACTGCTCTACCCCATACCTATTTCTTAGAACCTCAAGAGCCCTATCATAATCATGGATTCTAGCGTAAGCATCAGCTAAACCTAGAGACAAAAGCTCCTTATCACCATATTTCATAGATAAGGCTACATTATATGCTTCTATAGCTTCCTTAAGATTTCCTGATTCAAGGTAGTCTTGTGCCTTAAAAGTTTGTTCTTCATATCTCTTCCTTACTATATAAGTATTAAATATTAATATAGCTGCCAATATAAATATGAAGGTCGATATAAAAATTATCCACCTTTTTTTATTCCTGATAAATAAATTGTATAACATTGCTACACCTCCTAAGGACAGCCCCCAACAGTCCCTATGTCTAAATCATCTTGATTTTCCTAATAATAATCAAGTTTTTATTCTCTTTCTTTTAGATCAATTAGTTCTTGATAGACATCTCGTTTACTAATGCCCCTATCCTTAGCTACTAATTTCATAGCCTCCTTTTTATCTTGTCCTTGGCGTAAATAAATATCCATGTGCTCCAAGATAGTTTTTTCTTCCCAAAGGCTTTGTTTTTCTGCTTCAATATCTCTATAGGATTTTCCTTCAATAAGGATAACATACTCTCCCTTAGGTTCAGAGTTAATAAAGATATCATTTGTTTTTCCTAGGCTTGTTCTTAAAACCGTCTCATGTATCTTAGTTAGCTCCCTAACAAGGGTGATTGTCCTATCACCCAATACCTCATTAAGTTCATTTAGTGTCCTTCTTAATCTATGAGGCGCTTCATAAAAAATTAGGGTACGCGTTTCATTGACAAGTTCTTCTAGAATCCTTAATCTTTCCTTTTTATCGCTTGGAAGAAATCCTTCAAAAGAAAACCTTCTTGCAGAAAGCCCTGATAAGGTCAAGCCAGTAATTAGGGCACAGGGACCAGGAAGTGAGGTAACCTCTATTCCAGCGTCATAGGCCTGCTTAACTAATTCCTCACCAGGATCAGATATAGCTGGAGTTCCTGCATCTGTAATAAGGGCAAGATTCTTACCTGCTAGCATTTGCCTAACAAGTTCTTTTGCCTTTTCAACCTTATTATGTTCATGATAGCTTGTCATCGGTGTCTTGATTTCATAATGATTTAGAAGTTTCTTACTATGTCTTGTATCCTCAGCTGCAATTAAATCAACCTCTTTAAGGGTCCTAATAACCCTAAAAGTTATGTCCTCTAGATTACCAATGGGAGTCGCACATAAATATAATTTCCCAGACATATCTTCATGCCTTTCTCCGTAATTTTATAAGAATTATTTATAACCATATATCTCAAGAATTTCATCTGTATAGGAACCGGGTTCCTTATAAACTATTAAAGGTGGCTCAATAACCAGGTTTCTTCCTCCCCCTTTAACACACTCTATAAGGACCATATTAGGCTCCTTATTAATATAGGGGTAGACTAGTCTTATTCTCTTAGCCTCAAGCTTATATGATGAGCATGTAGTAATAATATCCACTAGCCTAAATGGTCTATGAACCATATAAAACCTTCCCTTAGCCTTTAAAAGCTTGGCAGTCTCTCTAACAAGATCCTCCAATGAGCAAAGTATTTCATGTCTAGCTATAGCTTTAGCCATATCAGGATTTATTAGGCCATGGCTCTGATCCATATATGGTGGATTACTAGTAACAACATCAAAGGAAGCCGTTCCTAATAGCTTAGAGGCCTCCTTGATATCTCCTTCTACAATATCAATTTTTTCTTCCAGTTTGTTAAGGATAAGGCTTCGCCTTGCCATATCTACGCTCTCTTTTTGTATTTCAAGACCAGTAAAATGAAGAGCAGGGGTCTTTGCTTCTAATAGAATTGGTATAATACCTGTCCCCGTCCCTAAGTCAGCAACCCTTTCACCAGAAAACGTCTTAGCAAATCCTGATAATAATACCGCATCCATTCCAAAACAAAAGTGATTGGTATTTTGAATTATTTTATAATTGTTCCTATGAAGCTCGTCCAACCTTTCCCCAGGCTTCAATAATTTGTCTAAACCATCCATATTATTCATCATCAAGAAGGGATTTACCCTCTTTCTTCTCCATAAGCTCAAGAGCCTTTAGTTCTTCATCTTCAATATTATTGGCTTTATCTTTTCTTCTCTTGGTTTTGAAGTTTAAGTCTTCTACCTTGTACTCTCGAATCTCTTTCTCATCATTTTCAAGGGTGACAATAACCTTAACTAGCTGTTTTAAAACACTGACGCTCTGAACCTCTCCCTTAAGTTTATCAATAGTTGTAACATAGTCCCCTACATCCGGAAGCTTAGCATTGAGTACCTCATATGCCTCTTGTTCATTCTTTAGACAGCACATTAGTCTACCACAAACTCCAGATATTTTAGTAGGATTTAGAGAAAGATTCTGTTCCTTAGCCATCTTAATTGACACTGGTGCAAATTCTGATAAATGTGTATTGCAGCAAAGTGTCCGTCCACATATCCCGATGCCACCAACAATTTTTGTTTCGTCTCGCACCCCAATCTGTCTAAGCTCAATCCTTGTTTTAAATACTGATGCCAGATCCTTGACTAACTCCCTAAAGTCAATTCTTCCATCTGCGGTAAAGTAAAACAATACCTTGTTATTATCAAATGTATACTCAGAATCTATAAGCTTCATTTCTAAGCCATGCTTTTTTATCTTTTCAAGGCATATATTAAAGGCTTCCTTTTCCTTTTCTTTATTCTTTCTTTCTATTTCATCATCCTCAGGTGTAGCCCTACGGATAACTGGCTTTAGAGGCTGGATTATTTTATCATCCTCTATATTCCTACGGCCTAATACAACTTTACCATATTCTATTCCCCTAGCAGTTTCAACAATAACATTGTCCCCATTTTCTATATCTCTATCTGCAGGGTCAAAATAATATATCTTGCCTGCTTTACGAAATCTTACTCCAATAACATTAACCATTGCTATTCTCCTTTATACTAAGTAGCATTAACTCAATAGTAATATCAAAATTAACATTAGACTTTAGTTTAGCCTTAGCTTCTTCCATAGACTTAATAATATTTTCTATTCTCTCATAACTCCTGATGCTGGCTTGTTTTTTTATTATCCTATACTCTTCCTTGAATAACAAGAGATTGGGGTCGCTAGTTGCCTTAAGCATAAGAATATCCCTAAACCATAGCATCATCAAATCAATATAATCATCTATCCAGGCCTTATTTTCTGAAATCGTCTTTATGCCTGATATAATCTCATGAAGCTCCATTTCATCAATATATCTTAGAATATGAAGGATGTCCTCTTTCCTGTTCTCAAACTCCTCAGATGATGCATACCTTATTGCCTTACCTACGTTCCCGCCACTAAAGCCTGCCGCTATCTCAGCCAAATAATCTGGAATATGATGCTTTAACATTAAGTATTCCTTTATCAGTTGCCTATCTACGGGCTTTAGATCAAAAACAACACATCTTGAAAGAATGGTTGGTAATAGGTTTTGTATACTACAAACTAGCAAAATAATAATTGCATATTGGGGTGGTTCTTCAATTGTCTTTAATAATGCATTTTGTGCATTTTCAGTCATTTTATCCGCAGAAGGTATAATGTATATCTTATAGGGGCTCTGGTAAGGCTTTATCTGAACATCCCCATTAAGCTGAATTCTAATATCATCCACACCTATGCTGGCTTTTTCATGTCTTATCCACATAATATCTGGTTGATTCCCACTATCAGACTGCATACAAGACTTACACTTATTACATGGTTCTATTCCCTTCTCTATACATTGTAGGGTTTTTGCAAAGGCCGAGGCAAGAGCTTTCTTACCCATTCCTTCTTCTCCATGAAAAATATAAGCATGTGAAATCTTATTTGCGCCAATAGCATTATGCAAATGATTTATAATACTGGACTGTCCTATTATTTCAGAAAAATTAAGCATCTAACCACCTCTATCTTAGTAGGCAAGGATAAGCAACTAAGTCAATATATCTATTAACAATCCTCTAATTTCATCTATCTTGTTTAAAATTAAAATATGGTCTTTTTCGTCCTTAACAAGTTCTTTTGCAAGCTGGTCAAGCTCTTCATTAACTAATTTTATCATAGTATAGACTCTGTGCCTGCCCTTTCTATCAAGAAAGTTTTCTCTTGTAAACTTATGAGACCGGCTAACTATTTCATTCATAAACTCCCGAATCATCTCTCTATAACGCTTCATATCTCGTACATCCATACGCTTACCAAGCTTTTTTCCCTGGGCAGATATCTCTTCAAGCATAAAATTAAGCCTTGCCTGAAGATTCTGATCTTCAATATGAGAAATCAAGGTAAACTTAAAGGAGCCATCCGTTTCTTGCACCGGAGGCTTTGGAGTAGTTTGATTCACCTGCTGCATCTGATTTACCTTAATATCCATATAATTTCACCTCTTCTATAAGCTTATACTTAATCATTAGATGACAAAAATTTCTAATAATGATTAAATAGCTTAGTGTGATTATATCATAAACAACTTAAATTTACAGTATATTTTTCCTTCTTTTAATATCGTCAACAATTTCTTTTAGGCAGATATCGATATCAATATTTTCATATCGCTTGTTAATTTCATAAGCTTCTATATTCTCCTGTGAAAAATCCTCATCATCTGCAAGAAATCTTCTGCATAGCTCTGCATATTTAGGCTCTTTTTGTATCTGCTCTCTACGAAGAGCCCTCATTAAGCGAATTCCGTCCTCTACCTCTATATATATAGGTATTACTCTATCACGTCCAAAGTATTCTCTAATTTGTCCATAGCTCTGTAAGGTTCCAAGCATAATATAATCCGACTTATTTAGGTCAATTTGTCCATCATCAACAGTAAAATAGTGCCACTTCCCATGAATGGTATTATAGGTCCTATGTTCTATAACCTTATTTTGCTTTTTTAATTCATCTAGTCTGGTTTCATCAACAAAATAATATTCTACCCCTTCTTGTTCTGACACACGTATAGGCCTGGTGGTATACATTACGACTGTTTTTAATTCTAGTTCCTTATACTCCAATAGCCTTTTAAAAATAGTATCCTTACCACTTGCACTCTTACCCATAATAATATATATTTTTGACATTTGTCTTTACCCTTTCCATTACAAACTATAAAAAATTATAGCTAATATGAAAAAGCCTCAACTATATTTTTTAGAATTTAGTTGAGACTATATCCATCACTATTGATTATTGTATAATATTTGCCCTTAGCATTAAAGCTGCTTTTTCTTGCTTTTGCTTGTACATTTTAGTATCAGCCAAATTCAGGCTTTCTTCAATTGTAGAGTTATGATTTGGCGCGACTAGGCTCCAGCCATAGCTTACATACACACTAAACTCATGATCAGAATTTTGATTAAAACTATTAAGTTCTCCAATAAATCTTCTTATAAATCGTCGAGCCTTTTTTTCATCATACTCTAGTCCGACAACTATAAATTCATCTCCTCCAAAGCGTACACATATTTCATCATCATCTGCGGCAAACTCCAATGCCTTAGCTACTGCTTTTAGTGCAATATCTCCACCAGCATGACCATAATTATCATTAATCATTTTTAATTTATCTAAATCGGCTGTAAGTATCATAAGCTTTGCCTTTTTTTCAATACTCTGCTTTAGATACTTTTCACCTAGAATCTGAAGACCCCTTCTATTATATAAACCTGTCAGTTCATCTCTGATATACATATCCTCAAGCTTATAGACAAGTCTGCTTAATTCATTATGTACCCTGATGTTTTCCAATACATTACTTACATTTATCATCCATGTCTGAAAAGAAAGCATATAGGTTTTTATTTCATTAAAAGCTATTGCTACATATCCAAAGCTTACACCTTGATTGTGTAGCATAGTAAAAAAATAAATTAAAGGTTTATCATCAATAAACTGCGGAGGTATAAGATTTTTTTTGGAAAAGCTGATCTTACCGTAGTCTGTAAAATCCTTTATTCCTACCTCCATAATCATTTCATCATTATCTAGGTACTGGCTATTATCCTCATCCTTACTTAAGGACTGCCAATTCTTAAACAAACACATATAGAAATCAGTAAAACCCTTGTTTTCATATACATAATGACGTAAACGGCTGTTCATTTCCTCCTGTGTAGTTATTCCTGTTAAGTTTGCTGACATATAAGCATTTCTGACTAATTCAGTTTGAAGATCTTCAACTATTCTAAAGTAAGGTCTGTTTGATTTAGGCTTTGGATCCCTCTTATACTCACAACCACAGGATTCTCTAAATATTGTCTTAGTTGGTAAATAAGAATTTTTTTCCTCCTTTAGACCTTGGAGGATACGGTCTATTTTGTCCACGGACTCTTTTCCCATTTCTCTAAATGGAGCCTTTACTGTTGTTAGAGCTGTTTTATATTCGGTAGCTTCTGCAATATCATCACAACCGGATACAGCAATATCTTCTGGTACAGATATTCCTCTTCGCTCTAATTCTTCTGTTAATGTTATTGCCATATAATCATTAGCACAAATAATGGCTTGTGGCATAGGGAGATGACTATTTAGCCAGTATCCTGCTGCCATTTTCCCTTTTACTTTCCAAAAGTCTCCAAAGTATATCCGTTCATTTTCTATAGGTATGTTATATTCTTCTAATACCCTTTTATAGCATTCAAGTCTCCTTATAGAGTCAGGATGTTCCTCTGGACCTGCTAAAAAGTTGAGTCTTGTAAATCCATGCACCTCAATAAAGTGCCTTATTATTTCTTCAAGTACTTTTGTATCATCAATAAGTACATTATAATATTCATCAATTGGTCTTCTTACACTTACTACTGGACAATTACTTCTTGTTTTTATATGATTTAAAATACTCTCCTTAAGCCCCTTAATAACAAGTATATCAGTAGCAATAATGATACCATCTAGATTCTCATAGCAAGGCAAGTCTGCAATCCTACTCTCACCCTTATCTATTACCTCAGACGAGTACCCACCAAAATTCGTAAAATAAGCCACATTATAATCAAGCTCCTTAGCACGGGTTGAAATTCCATTGCAAAGATGCTGCTGATATTCATAATTTAATTGTGAAATAAATACGCCTATTGTTTTCCTACCGTTGAAAAACACATGGCATTCTCCTTAATAAAATAATATAGTTTGTAACTAAATTCAAACACTAATCTAGTCATTCTTTACTATAATATATATCATTTTGCTTTAAAAAACAATAGATTATTGGTTTAATACTAATAAATATATAAGTCTTAGCCCAAAAGCATCCTATCATTTACAAAGCTTTCCTTGCTAAGACTTTCAAACCTTTGAAGTAAGTCTGCAACTTTTAGTCTGCTTTTCTCTTCACCCTTTATATCAAATATTATATTACCCTCATACATCATTATAAGTCGATTACCATATTGGATTGCATGCTTCATATTATGGGTTATCATAAGAGTTGTAAGTCCGTTTGTTGATACAATCTCCTGTGTCAAATCTAGTACCTTTTCAGCAGTCTTAGGATCTAAGGCTGCTGTGTGTTCATCTAATAGCAATAACTTTGGTTGCTGTAAGGTTGCCATAAGTAATGTCAGAGCCTGTCTTTGCCCTCCTGAAAGAAGTCCTACCTTTGAACTTATTCTTTCCTCTAAGCCTAGGTCAAGGCTCTTTAGCTTTTCCATGTAAAGCTCTTTTTCTTTATTAGTAATCCCCCATCTAAGTCCTCGACGTTTACCCCTTCGAAAAGCCAATGCCAGATTCTCCTGTATCTCCATGTTTGCCGCAGTACCCATCATGGGATCTTGAAATACCCTTCCAAGATATTTTGCCCTTTTATATTCAGGAATATTAGTTATATCCTTCCCATCTAGTATAATTTTTCCAAAGTCTGGCTGGAAAACTCCTGCTATTAGGTTTAGTATCGTAGATTTACCTGCCCCATTTCCTCCTATAACAGTTACAAAATCTCCTTCTTCCAAATGTAATGAAAGTCCATTAATAACTCTTTTTTCGTTTACCGTATATGGGTTAAATGTTTTATATAGCTGATCTAACATTAACATTATCTTTACACCTCCTTACTTAATACTATCTTCTTGCCCTTTATTAGACTTGGTAAGGACAAGGCAGCTGCTACAACTATGGCTGTAAATAGTTTCATGTCATTTGTTTTAAGTCCTAGTCGAAGTATAATGGCAATAATTATCCTATAAATCATTGATCCACACATGATAGCCAGCATCTTAATGGCAAAATTCCTTGCTCTAAAGAATACAACCTCTCCTATAACGATAGATGCCAAACCTATAACTATGACTCCTTGACCCATTCCTACATCAGCATAACCTTGAGTCTGAGTTACCAAGGCTCCTGCTAAGGCGATAAGGCCATTGCCAATTGAGAGTCCAAGAATTTTTGTCATATCAGTATTTACTCCCTGGGCCCTTACCATTACATCATTGTTACCAGTGGCCCTTATGCTACTACCTATCTCCGTTCCAAAGAACCAATATAAAAAGACAATGACTGCTAATGAAAACACAAGGCCTACTAGCAAAACTACTCCTGTTTGAATAACAATATCCTTAACCCCAAGCTCAGTTGCAGTAGGTAGCTTTTCCCTAATGGTAGTTATAATTGATTTACTACCCATTAAAGATGTGTTGGGTTGTCCCATAACTCTTAGGTTAATAGAATACAATCCGAACATTGTTAAAATTCCTGATAATATAGAAGGTATTTTTAATTTGGTATGGAGTAAACCGGTTACCATCCCTGCAAGCATTCCGCCTAACAAGGCTATTATTAAGCTTAAATAGGGGTTTAGATTTAAGCCTGCTACAAACACTGCACTTATACTACCTCCCAAGGCAAAGCTGCCCTCGCAAGTCAGATCAGCGTAATTAAGTATTCTAAATGTTATAAAGACTCCCAGAGCAAATATAGTCCAAGTTAGCCCTTGAGAAGCGGCTCCATATATAGATAATAGTACATCCATTAAATATCCATCCTTTCCTATATAATTCATTATTTTGTTGATAATTGGATATGTTTTCAATTCCTTATATAATAGGATAAACGGAGGAATACCCTGTTCCCTCCGTTGTAAATTCCTATCTTATAATATTTTTATTTTTAATTAAACTGTTTCATAATACTATTAATTTAATAGGTCTTGTGGTATCTCAATTCCTAATTGGTCAGCTACCTCTTCATTGATGGTCAAAGAGAATTCTTCATCAGGCAGATATTCAATGGGCATTGTAGCTGTTGAAGCTTCCCCTTTAATTATCTTTATGGCCTGCTTACCTGTCATCCAACCTAGCTTGTAATAATCGATTCCATATGTTGCAAGGCCACCCTTACTCACCATCCCCTCTTCACCACAAATAACAGGAATTCCATTGGGGTTTGCAACCATAGCTACTGTGGGCATACCAGATGCAATTGTATTATCAGTAGGTGCGTAAATTACATCTACTCTTCCAACCAGGGACTGGACCACCTGCTCTATATCATTTGTGCTAGAAACGGTAGCCTCTACCACCTTTAGGTTTAATTCCTCTGCCGCTTCTATTGCCATTTCTACTTGAATTTTTGAATTGCTTTCACTGGAGCTATAAAGAACGCCTACTGTTTCTGCTGTAGGAATCAATTTTTTTATAAGCTCAATTTGAAGTTTTACAGGTGTAAGATCTGAGGTTCCAGATAGATTCCCACCTGGGGCTTCATTAGATTCAACCAAACCAGAGTCCGCCGGATCAGTTACAGCTGTTACTAGGATAGGAATATCCTTAGTTGCATTTAAAGTAGCTAGGGCTGAAGGGGTAGATATTGCTAAAATCAAATCACAACCATCATTTACATGCTTTGTAGCAATAGTATTAAGGGTTGTCTGATCATTTTGTGCATTTTGGTAATCGATTACGATCTTCTCACCATCTATGTATCCTTCATCTTTTAAGGCATCTATAAATCCATCATAGCTTGCATCTAAAGCTGCATGGGGAACTAGTTGGTTAACACCTATTTTAAATGCTCCTTTCTTACCACATGCGCTTAGTAGTCCAACTGCCATAACAAGAATCAGCAATCCAACTAATATCTTTTTACTTTTCATTCATATTCCTCCTCTTGCTTAAGTATCAATTTATTTTAGCAAAACCATTATTTCCAAAACAAATACTTCCTAATTATAAAAGCTTTAACACTTTGACGCTTTGACGCTTTTAATGGGTAAAGTATACTATAATACATTGTCCTCGTCAATACTATATTTTAAAAATAATAGTAAAAGAATCTCTTTATATAATGTTTTAGTTTTTTATTCCATCTAAAAAGCTCCCTCATATATAAGGGGGCTTTATTCTGCTCTTATTCAATTCTATGCATGATGCAAACTCACGTACATTTCTTTTCTCTCTTTTTGTACAGGCCTCAATTCAATAACGTGAAAAAAGTCCCAACCCACAGCTCCTATGTCTGCAAATTAGAACCTTTTATAGTGCGCCTCCAGGGGATCGAACCCTGGACAACCTGATTAAGAGTCAGGTGCTCTGCCAACTGAGCTAGAGGCGCATGTTTTTTGAACGCAAATGTTATTATAAAGTATGATTAAACATTTTGCAAGTACTTTTTTAAAAAATTTGTTTTTATTAGAATAAAAACAAATTTTCCTTATAAATGCAGGACAGATGGCCTAATTACCTTCTATCCTGCATTTAAAATATAGGTCTTATATTAGACTTGTTTTTTATAAGGCATCAAGTTTTTCTTTTAGAGCATTTTTTGCTACGACTCCCACTACAGTATCAACAAGCTCGCCATTCTTATAGATTATAAGTGTAGGAATTGTCATAACACGATACTGTCTAGCTGTTTCCGGATTGTCATCCACATTCAGCTTTCCAATCTTGACCTTACCCTCATATTCCTTAGCAAGTTCATCTATTACTGGAGCCATCATCTTACAAGGTCCACACCAGTCTGCATAAAAATCAACTAAAACGGGCATGTCCGCTTCTAAAGCTTCTTTTTTAAAGTTCATATCTGTAAATTGAAAACTCATATTCTTCCTCCATTCCAAATATTCGGTATAGTTTAAACAGCAAACATTCCCGAATATAAAATGTTTTTGTATAGTATCTCATAAGCTTAGTAATATTATGTGCCTTTTATATTATGAGAAATTATTAAAAAAGTCAATGGCCATATATGTCTTTACCTTTTTCTCTTTTTCATTGAACCACTTAAAATTCCCTCTACTTCGTCCCAGGATCTTTTTAACTGCATAGCCTTTTTATTAAGTTTGTAATTACTAGCTGTAGCCTTAGCCATTTTATATTTTAATGACCTCTTCATGATAACCCCTTTTTCTTTTTTACTATTCTATTATTATAGTATGCCAATTATCACTTAAGGACATATGCTAAGCATAAATATAGGTTTTCCCTCTGATACAAAACGTTCTTCATATTCGGTCATTATATTAGCTTCTACATATTCACTATTATGAAGATCATAGGTTTTACAATTGATTTTCCAGTCTGAAAGCTCTATTTCCTCTAAGCTAAATTCAAATAAAGGTCGGTTATCTGTCTTAAATATAACCTCTCCATCCTTATGTAAGCATTGTTTATACCTACTCAAAAATCTCCTTGAGGTTAATCTTCTCTTGGCATGGCGATCTTTTGGCCAGGGGTCTGAAAAATTAAGATATATTCTTCGAATTTCATTTTCTCCAAAAATGTCTGTTAGATACTCTGCATCAAAACGAATGAAACAAACATTTTTTAGGTCTGCTTCTCTCATTTTCTCAAGTGCACGATAAAGTACACTGGAGTATTTTTCTATACCAATATAGTTAATATCAGGGTTTTGCTTGGCTAGCTCTAATAAAAATTTTCCCTTACCTGTGCCTATCTCCAAATGTATTGGATTATTATTGCCAAACAAGGTCTTCCAACGTCCCTTTAAACTTTCAGGCTCAGTGATAACATACCTATCATTAGCAACTGCTTCTCTGGAGCCTGCAATATTTCTTAGTCTCATACTTATTCTCCTATCTAAGATCATTTATTTAACTTTTAACGTTTCTCTTTATTTATTGTCAAACCTACTTAAATTATAATTACAAAGCTTCCCAAGGTCAAATAATACCTATATAAATATTTACTATAAATTCTTGTACTTTATATGGTTTGTGTTTATAATATGATAGTGAATGCTTTTAAAGCAAGTGTATGGTTTTTCTTTGGAGGTTTTTATGAAAAAGCTAATCTTGTCTATCTTATGTACAACTAGTTTAATCTTATCTAGTTTAACTACACCAGCAATGGCTGGAAGCTACGAAAATAACAATTCCTGGCCACAGGGTCCAAGTGTTAATGCAGAAGCTGCTATAGTTATGGATGCCTCAACAGGATTAATTTTATATGAAAAAAACATGAATGAGGTTTATTATCCGGCAAGTATAACTAAGATACTGAGCTCATTATTGATTATTGAGAATTCATCGCCTGGAGAGGTGGTTACCTTTTCAAGAGATGCAGTATTTAACGTGGATCTAGATAGCAGCCGAATTGGAATCGATGTTGATGAGCAACTGACAATACAACAATGTCTATATGGAATTCTTCTAGAGTCAGCTAATGAAGTTACCTATGCCGCAGCAGAGCATGTGGCTGGAAGTATCCCTGCCTTTACAGATATGATGAATGAAAGAGCAAAAAGCCTTGGAGCATTAAACTCTAATTTTGTAAATCCCCATGGCCTGCCTGATGAAAATCATTATACTACGGCATATGATATGGCTCTAATTACCAGAGAAGCTATGAAAAATGAAATTTTTAGAAAAATTACTGGTACAAGGACCTACCAGATTCCTCCCACTAATAAACAAGAGGAAACTAGGTACCTTAGAAATCACCATAAATTCATATTAAAAAATGATTATAACTATGAAGGTACCACTGGTGGAAAAACAGGCTTTACTAGGGCCGCTAGATATACCCTTGTTACAACTGCAAAAAGAGGAGACCTAGAGCTAATTTGTGTAGTCTTAAAGGTTGATAGTAGCAAAAATCAATATGAGGATACAATCAAATTACTTGATTTTGGCTTTAACAATTTCTCTATATATCCTATTGATGAATTAGAATTTCCTAATGCTTTATCTGAATCTCCTTTTTTTACTAGATATAATTCCATCCTTAACTATTCAGAGAAATCCATTAGGATAGATGAAAAAGGCTTTCTGGTCCTACCCAATACCGCAAGTTCTAAAGATACAAAAAAAGAAGTATCCTTTTATCCCGAAGCAAAGATAAAGGATGGCCAAAATATTATTGGAGAAATTTCTTACACTTATGATGGAATGTATGTAGGAGGTGCAGATATACTTTATAAAAATGTAGAGACACCTAGCCTTATTCATAGGCAATTGGACAAACCTGCCTCTCCACAGCAACCTACAATTTATCCCGAGCTTGAAGCTTCAGATGGATACTTTCGTCCTATTATTATTGGGCTAATAGTGGGAGTCTTTGTTCTCATTATTGGGCTTTATTATGTCTTAGTGGAAAGACCAAGATTAAAAAGAAAACGGGCTTACTACAAAAAAAGAGCCAATCGTAAACAGTATTATTCTGACGATAGCTATCTTGATTTATAGATAATAATATATATCATTATCTAATACATTTGATTTACTTAACTATCATTAAAGCCGAATTAGGATTATCATATTGTGATATGATTCACGATTCGGCTTTTTATTATTTTACAGCTTCATTTTTCATATCATCCTCTAGGCTGGCGATTCTATCCGATAGGTTCTTTATTTCCTCCTGTAGCTTTAAATCGCTCTTTTTGACTGCTACATATGTTGCCTTCTGTATCTTAAGAAGCTCTGTATACCTAGCCTCCCATTTTTCATTCTCCTGTTTTATTAGGTCTTCATACATAAGCTTATTCTTATTAATAATATTAGATACATATTCCCAGATTGAATCTATCCACAAATACCCTGTAAGTACAACTACTATCCCAATCCCTATAATACTAAACGCATGAGGATTGGAGGCATTAAGAAGATAGATCTCACCTAGTAATGATATAAGAAAACATAATCCAAATAATAAAATAATTGTTTTTTCTTTCATTTCCCTACTCCTATCACTTGTAAATTAAAATTAATTAGTCTATATTAGCATAATTTCGAATTCATTAATCAATTGGAATTCTTACTGTAAATTTTGTTCCCTTCCCGATTTGACTGTCAAACTCTATGGTCCCATTATAATAATTCACAATATGTTTAACGATAGATAGGCCAAGACCAGTTCCGCCCATCTTTTTACTTCTTCCCTTATCAACCCTATAGAACCTCTCAAATATCCTCTGCTTTGATTTATCGGGTATTCCGACTCCTGTGTCCTCAACTATAAATATCGCATTATTTCCCTCTTTAGTGACTATTATTTTAACCTTGCCACCAGGCTTATTATACTTTATTGCATTTACTATTAGGTTGCTAAACAAGTCTTTCATCTGTCCATGGTTAGCATTTATCGTAATGGGTTTACAATTCATTTCAATTGTAACATCATTCTCTCCGGCTAAGGGCTTTAATGAGGCAACTAACTCAGTTACTAATGGACATATTCTTACCTGAGTAATAACAACCTCTACCTCCTTTGTTTCTAATCGAGATATCATAAGTATATCATCTATTAAAACAGTCATGTTTAGGGCTTCCTTTTTAATCCTAGCCATAAACTCTTTCTTCATTTCCTCATTTGTGGCCATATTATTTTCTAAGAGTTCTATATATCCTCTGATGGAGGTAATAGGTGTTTTTAACTCATGGGAAGCATTTGTAAAAAACTCCTGGCGTACCATTCTTTCAAATTCAATCTTTTTCATTGATTGCTTTACAGCATCAGCCATTCGTTTTGTGGTATCGCCAATCAGATTAAGTTCACTATATTCATAGGGCTTAAATGAAAACTCGGGGTTATCCTCCTTTAGCTTTAATAGCTCCTCTGATATTTCATAAAGTGGCTTAGTAATTGTGCTAGAAAACCGGTTTGCCAATATAAGAGATAGGATCAGGGTTATTCCTAGGCTTAAAAGAATGGAAGGTAGGAGGATGACCAAATAACTAACATAACCATTAAACGGCATGGCAATGCGAAGTATATAGTCCTTATTCTTTGACATGTAGGATACATAAAGCATTGACTTATTAAGGGTACCAGACCTTCTTCTTTCCTGAGTGTTTCTAGTAATAAGGGGTAGTATAATCAAGGTTAGAGTTAATCCACCAGTTAAAATTGAGTAACCAAGCTTTAGGGTCACTCCAAAGAAAACATAACCAAACAAGCCAAATAT
>FZPS01000049.1_pt169 | contig 22154 bp, 17 predicted proteins | sample 1817821 | NCBI WGS metagenome assembly FZPS01 (sample SAMEA104158645, study PRJEB21678) | metagenome | place: Germany | collected 2015-04-21 | reverse complement strand
ATATGGAAGTTCTCCATTATCAATATTATATTTTGCAAGGAATAGAAGAAGCCAAACAATTGATGGAATGGGACTCAGCCAATGTACATTTACGATTGCTATTCATTCAGTTATCTTTGGATGGAAACCATTTTGAACAAGTTGAAGAATTATTACAAGGAATGGAAAAATATAAAAAAATTTTTTCCGTTGAAATACCTCAAGTGAATGGGATTTTATTCTATTTTCGCTGTTTATTGTCTTTTTATCGAGGAAAAACTTTTCAGGTAAAACGGTATTGGAAACGGTTGGAACAGGAACTACAGCAAAGTTCAGGAGATCCTTTATTATTATGTTTATATGCTAGGGTACTTCGGGTGATTCAAGAAGATTGGGAAAAAAGCATGGAGATGTTATATAAAGCATATGAACAAAAATGTCGAAGCCCTTTATTTTATTTGGAATTAAATATGGTTATGATGGCTAATCCTTCCGTCTTAAATCAGATGGATTCTTTTAAATTGCAAGGAATACGTTGGGGAATGCGTTATGGATTTATAACAAAGGAAGTTGTTGAAAAATTTTGTTTTTGGGTTTTGCAGCAGCCAAAAATCCATTACGAGGGTTATGGTAATTGGGAAAGGGGATTGTATCTTTGGTATCAAGAAACCCATTCTCAACCTATTCTTCATGCTCTATGTAAAATATATATTGAAAAAGGGAAAACTGATATACAAGCCTTAGAAATTTATAAAAAAGCATGGGAAGAACAGATTTATATTCATCAAATCGAAAAATTTTATATAAAAGCGGCTTATGATGCAAAAGAAGAAGAAATACCCCTCTCTATTCTTCAAGGCCAACTGATAGAAGGAGATCTTTCTGTAGAACATCAAGCTTTTTTATATCATATGTTGATAAAAAATCAGGAACAGGATGTTTTTTTATGGGAAGAAGATGCAAAAAAGTTTTCTGAATTTGCAAAAGAATGTCTTGCTCAACGCCGAAAAGGAATTTACTATGGAACGTTATATCAAAAATTGATAGATGATCACATGATTTCGAAAGAAGAACTTTCCTTATTATGGGAATTCCTTTTTTTGTATGAAATTCAAATTCCTTTATCAGAAGTAGAAATGGTTTTTATTCAAAATTCAGATGAGGAAAAGGGGCATCTGATTCCAGTTAAAAAAGAAAAAATATTAATATCCATGGCGAATCCACCTTCCACGCTGTTGTGTTTGAAAAATAGTGGAACCCTTTTGCCACCACAAGCCAAGATAATAAAAATAATTCCACATGTTCCAGATTTTTTATTACAATGGTATGTGGATAATGGATATGATTCTTTACCTCTTCGTATTACAGTAGCAAGACGATACATGGAAAAGGGATTTTTAACACCCAAAGAAATTGCTTTTCTAGAGGAGACTTTGTATATAGATGGAATGGCAAAGGACTTTCGTTACAAACTTAATGAGTGGTTAGCTTTTTACTATGCAAAGAAAAAAGAATATGAAAAAGCACAAGGATATTATAGCCAATTGTCTTTTGAAAAACTTCCTTTAGAAGTACTTCGAGAAGGTATAAAAACTTTAATCTATACCCAACAAGGGAAGGAAGCCCTTTTTTGGTTGTCCACCATGGGAGTCCATTGGCTAGAGCAAAAAGAATTAATGGATCTTGTTAATATATCCATACAGCAGAAACTTTTGACTTCGTATGGATTGTATTTATTACAGTGGGTTGTTAGTCAAGGGTTTATGAAAAAACAATGGAGTGATGATTTTCAGGTATCTTTTTTGGGAACCTTGGAACAAATCCTTGATATGAGAGAAAGATTTCATCAATTAGAGATAAAAACCGGTATATTGGAAAAACGAATTCTGCAACAAAGCATTTGGACAAAAAGGTGGCACCCTAAAGTAGAAGAAGTTTTTATTCAAAGATACCAAAAGGATCCTGAAGATGTCCTACATGGAGCATTTGCCTCTTATTGTACGTATCGAATTTTACGAGGGGAAGGAAGTCTCTCTTTTGCTACAGTACAAATTTTAGAAGACGTATTCCTACAAGATCCAAGCCAGCATTCATTAGGATATGCTTTACTTTATTTATATGGAGAAAAACAAATGCATACCCCACAAAGGGAAAAGGTATTGGATTGTATTTTCCCATTATTGCTACAAAAAAAGATTCATTTTCCATGGTTGCACAAGATAAAAGACAAAAATCAATATACTTCGTATATAGAAAGGAATGTTTCTTTTTTATGTATTGCTTCTCCTAAAAAGAAAGTTTGGTTTTGTTATAAAAACCAAGAAACAAAGGAATATGAAAGCAAACCTATGACCTATGTAGGGATGGGGTTATATACTGTTAAGATTCCTGTGTTTTATAATGAAAAGATTGAATATTACATGGGATACTCTGCAAAAGAAGAGGGAATTCTTAAGAAAGGAACTTATCATCATACAGAAATTAGTTTAACAAAGGATTTAGAAGATGTATATCATATGATTAATAATGGATTATTGTATTATTCCTTATTTCAATTTGATGAAGCAGAGAAAGCCATTGAGCAAGGGCTTGCTTTTTATGAAGAAGATAAAAAAGGAATACTTTTATAACAAGGAGGATGCCATATGGGAACATTAGGTTTAGATGTGGAAAGAGGATTGTTTTTAGGAATTGATTTTGGGACAACCAATTCAGTTGTAAGTGTTTATGATTTTAAAGAAGGGGATGTACATACAATTCCAGTAGATGGTAGCAATGTATTTCCCACAGCTATTCAATTTGAAACGGATCCTGAAGATCCCGATAAATTATCTAGAATTTTTGGAATTCAAGCTAAAGAAGCGGCTATTATTTATCCTGAAAGTACTGTGTTATCCATCAAGCGGTTACTTGGCACGGATCAAAAACTAAAAATCCAAGTGGAAGATAAAGAGTATGAATTTGAACCAGAGCAAATTGCAGGGGAAATTTTAGGTTATTTAAAACAAAAAGCAGATGAATACGTACAAGAGGAACTTGGTATTGCAGGAGAATTTTCAGGGTGTGTTATTACGGTCCCAGCAAATTCTACAGATAAACAAAAAAAGATGACAAAAGAAGCAGCTAAATTAGCTGGATTTGATGAAGAAAACATATACCTTCGATTGGAGCCAGCAGCTGCTGCTATTTCCTATGCGGTAAATGAACGAAAAGATAAAAAGGTTTTAGTGTACGATTTTGGAGGCGGAACCTTTGATGCTTGTATTTTAAATATCCAAATTGATGAAGAAAATGAACCTAATATTAGTATTTTAAGTACCTATGGTGATAATCATCTAGGGGGCAATGATATTGACAAAGTAGTGATGGATTTAATTTATGAAGAATTTAAGCAGATGACCAATGGAGATATTGATTTATTTGATTTGAATGTTGATGATGGAGTATCAAAAAGACAAAAGAAAACAGCTTTAGTACGGTTGCAGCAAATGGCAACACAAGCAAAAGAACGGTTATCTACAGCCAAATCCACGAAAGTTGTATTGGCTCCTTTTCTTCAAGAACCTAAGATGATTAACTTAAATATGGAGATTTCTAAAGAGGCTTTTTTACACCATAAAAGGGTAAATCAGCTAGGAGATCGTCCTGAACTTTTTGAAAAAATGGAAGGAAAGAGTGTAGAAGATCTTATTGATGGGACGCTGCAAATTGTTGATGAATGTTTAGCTGCCGCAGGCTTACAACCCCAAGAAATTGATGAAATTTTTCTAGTAGGAGGAAGCTCTTCTATTCCACGAATTCAAGAAAAAATCAAAGAAAAATTTGGGAAAGAGCCTTTTAAATCAAAGATGAGTCCAGCTTTGAGTATTTCTAGGGGAGCTGCATATTATTGTAATATGATTATGATGCCAACAGTGAGAGGACCTGTAGTACATGAAAAAACCATTCATCCTTTAGGGCTAGAAATTGCAGGTAGACGTTTTATGGAAATTGTGAAAGAAGGTCTTGATATCCCTAAGGAGGGATTAATTATTGAAGCAGAACAACTATTAACCACTAATTTTGACTATGTTACCAGTATGGCCATTGTTGTTTATGAGAACACGAGACCTAGCAGTAAAGAAGAAACTACTTTTGTATACCAAGAAGGAATGAAGCGTCTTGCTGGCACCAGTTTAAGAGGAATACCAGCAGCAGCAAGAGGAGAAGAAAAAGTAAAAGTCATTTTTCATGTGAGTCAAGATAATATGTTAAAAGTAATGGCAAAAAGCATGAGTACAGATGGTGTTGAAACAGAACTTTCTGTAGACGAATTATATGAATAAGGGAGAATGGGAGGAGTTCTATGTTTTGGCTTGCCAATCCCAAACAAGCAGAAGATACAATAAAAGCTTGGGAGAATACACTTGGGACTTTTGATGAAATCATGATCGAGGAAATCAAAAGTTGTTTTTTTAGTATTCGAGTAAAAATAATAATAAAAATTCTGCAGCATTTTCATAAAGACCATCGTTTAGCGATGCATGATCAAGAAATTTTTCCATTTCTAGAACAGTTGATGTGTCAATACAAACGTATTATTAATGATTATACAGTAAGAGAAGGAACTATAGGGGAAAGAGAGTGTATAGAAGAATCAGACACCAAAAGGGATGAGGAACAAGAGGTAACAGATATCATAGAAGGAATGATGAGCCTTTTACTTTCAGAGTACCAACAGTTCTATGAAAATGGAAAACTAGGAATCAATCCTATACAATTGGAAAAAGAAAAATATATTTCCTATGGAAAACAAGATTTTATTTCCAAATTACAAAAAATAGAACAAGATTTTATACAACAGTGGGTACAAGAAAAAAACCAAAAAAGAGTTTTCAAACAACAGTGGATGCAAAAAAACAGAGAAAATCAAAAAGAAATCTACATGGAGCAGATACAACAACTGTATGATTCTATTTGGAATCAGTGCAGCCAATCCATATACACCCTTTATCAAAGTTCTACCATAGAGGGAATGGAGCAAATGGATGATTTTAACAAAAGGCCTATGCTTCATTTTTATTATGAATTTGCTCAAAATCAGAAAAGTACATTAGAATCCATTTGTAGTATTCAACTACAAGCTCTTAAGCGAAAAATGAGAGAAGGGAATCATGAGATTTCCTTTTCTAAGACCATAGAACAATTGATTCATTCCATTCAGGCATTGTATATTCAAACGCAGGAAAAAATCTATTTCTGGGAACAAGGATTTAAAAAAGGGATTGACCCGAAAGAAAAAATAATGGGTTTATCTTCTTTTCATGAATATATTCAAAAAGAAGGAATAGAAAAATATCTCCAAGATAAGGAAGGAATGACAATTGAAAGGATAGAAGAATACTGGACTAAGTTTCAAGAAGCCTTTCAATGTTTTCAGATCCATTGGGAAATAATAGCTAAGTCCTATGAAGAATTTTTTTCACAGTGGGTTCAAAAGGAAAGCCATCATTGGAAAGAAGAGATAGTAACAGAGGAAGAGCGATATGAGCAAATGTTAAAAAACATCCTTGAGGCTTTTCAGCAATTTCAAGAATATTATAAGGAACAAGAGCCTATTTTATTAGAAACAGAGTATAAAGATATTTTTATGGGAATTGACGAGACACTCTCTATTAAGATACAAAGCATTGAAGAGCAACATGAAGAATGGAAAGCTCAAATTCAAAAATATGGAGAGAAAAACAATGAGGAAATGACAAAGAAACAAATGGATCTTACTCTACCTTTATACCAACAATGGATTCAAGAGGAGGCAGTTTACCAGGGGGATACTCCTTTCCGTCTTTCTTTTTTAGAATACGTGTTTAAAAAAGACCAAGAAGAAGGGTATATGAAAAAAGAACAGGATCAATGGATGGAACGAAAGAAAAATGTACAGCAGCAGTGGGTTAAGATGGTAACCCGTCATTTAAAAAATAATCTATTGTTTGAAATGAGTACTTTTGAAGAAATTTTGCATTATTCGATTTCGCGACTTCGTGGAGAAACAGAAAAAAGTATTCAACAATATGTAGATAAAATGGATGAATTAACCCAAAATTTGCATAACGCCCTAGAGGCATATGGCATTACCTTTATTACGCCGAAACCTCACGAAAAATTTAATGGAAAAGAGCAGGAAGTTTTACTAGCAGAAGAAAATGAAGCTTTTCAAAAAGGTGAAGTGATCCAATGTATAAATACCGGGTATAAATATCAAGACCAAGTGTTATTAAGAGCCAATGTCATTGCAGCACGATAAAGAGGGGAATTTCATGAGTTGGAAAAGATATAAAAAAATATTTACTTCCTTGGATAAACCATTGGAAGATGAAACCAAATTTATTTTAGGCATCGATATTGGAAATCAAACATCTGTTATCTCTTATTGGAATGTTAATCGACAGGAGCCAGAGTGGATTGATGTTAGCGGAGGTTATGGGAAGCCCTCCATTCCTACAGTTTTACAATATGTTCCGGAACACAAAGAATGGGTGTACGGAGAATATGCATTATTAAACAAAGGTTTTTTTGAAGATATTACAATAACGTATCCTGTTGAACGATTAGGATACGGAGAATGGATTGATATCGGTGGGAAACCGATGAACCTTCCTGTTCTCTTAGGTCGATATCTTAAAGAATTAGTAGAAATATGTAAGAACATTAATCCTAATGGAGAGATTGCAGGAATGGTTGTTGCAACACCTACGTATTTTTCTGAAGCAGCCAAAGAAGAACTTTATCGAGCTTTTTCTTTAGCTGGTTTAGATCAACAGTTGATTACTTTTTTACCAGATCGCGAATGTATTTTACACTCCCTTTATCATCAACAAGAGCTTCAAAAACAGGAAACAATTTTATATTTAGATTATGGAAATGAATCTTTGCGTGGGGGAGTCTTTCAAATCGAAATACAAGAAGAAAAAATGCAAGGAAAGGTAATATCTTCTTTGTTTGATTCTTCTTTAGGGTTACGATATTTAGATCAGCAATTACATGATTTGTTTATTCGCTTTTATTGTGATCATACAGGAGAATTACCTGAAAACATAAATCCTGAAATCCTGCAACAAATTGATGTATTATTATATCAAAACAAAGCAATGCTTTTGCAACATTACTTTCAAGGAAAACCCATGAAACTTTATTTTAATTTTGTTCATCCAGCCTTTCAAAAAAAAGTAGAGATACAGGAATTAGAGAACATTGTTAGTCCAATGAAAGAAAGGATCCAAGCATTTATACAAAATACACTACAAAAAACCATAGGAAAAACCATAGGAGTCCAGGAGGTAACTAAGGTTGTTTTATCTGGTGGAGGATTTGAAATGGATTGGGTTTTAGAGATAATGAAAGAAAAATTTCCTCACACTCCCATGATTCATTCTCATTTTTCCGAAGGACAAATTTCTTTAGGGGCTTGTTGGGCAGCCGTTTCTTATTTAGGGCTGGCTTCACCCTTAGAAATTCAATTAGAAGATTTGCATCGTCTCAATTTTGATGTAGGAATTAAAGTAAAAACAAAAAAAGGGGATCAATTTATAACTTTCTTAGAAAAGAAATCTTTTTGGTGGCAAGATCAACCCCATCGTTGGCTGATTACACAACATTCCAAATCAGAAGAACTTATTTTATATTTTTTAAAACGAAATGCCAAAGGAGAAGAAACTCATCTTTGTAACGTTCCTTTAGAAGGGATTCCCATTCGTCCTAAGGGAACGACCCGACTTGAAATTTTTTGTCAAATGTGTAATCCTTATAAATTAAAAGGGGTTGTAAAAGATTGTGGGTTTGGAGAGTTTTTTCCAGCAACTGAATATACAAAGGAGTTTGAAATTGAACTATAAAAATACCCAACCCAATTGGATATAGATCAATTAGGAAAGAAAGGAGAGGTGTGGGATGACATGGGAAGAATATAAAAGAAACATAGAAGAACAAGGAGAATTACCAGAGGAATGGTATATCCTAGGTATTGATTTAGGCACCACCAACTCTGTTATTAGCTATTGGGATAATCAGAGCAAAAAACCAGAGGCCATTGATATTAGTAATGGCTTTGGTAAAATTCCTCTTCCATCCGTAGTTCAATATCGTCCAGGAACAGAAGGAGAACAAGGAGAATGGGTAATTGGTGAAGAAGCCTATCGTTCTATGAAAATTTATCCAGAAACAACGATTCGTTCTATTAAACGAAAAATGGGGACCAATGAAACCATAGAATTAGGTGGAAAAAGTTATCTTCCAGAGGAAATAGCAGCTAAAATTTTACAAGAATTAATTTCCCATTGTAAAAACATGAATCCGAAAGCAGAAATTATTGGATGTGTTGTTTCAGTTCCCTATGATTTTGATGATAGTGCTAAAAAAGCTACAGTTCGTGCTTGTGAATTAGCTGGATTAAAAGAACAGCTTATTTGTTTGATTGAAGAACCTAAAGCAGCTGCTTTAGCTTATAATTTTCGACATCAATTGGATCAGGATGAAAAAATAATGGTGTTTGATTTTGGCGGTGGAACCTTGGACATTACTTTATTTCATGTCCTTGAAAAAGACGATCAAAAAATAAAGCTTCAAGTCATCAGTGAAGGTGGAGAAGCCTATCATGGTGGAGATAATATCGATGAAATCATCATTGAAAAGTGTTATGAATACATTCAAAATAAAACAGGACAATCAAAAGAAGAGATTACAAAAGAAAACCAAGCAGAATTAATTATGAGAGCAAAAGAAACAAAAGAAAGATTGTCTGGAGTTAAAGCCTTCCGTATTCCTTTTACTTTTTGTGTTCCTCCTTTTGTAGAACAAGTAACTCGGGAACAAATGGAGGATTGGATCCACTTGTTTATTGAAAAAACACGAAAATTAGTATTAAAAGCACTTCGAGAAACTTATACGGGTGCTTTAGTGGCGGCTGATGTTGATCGGGTTTTATTAGAAGGCGGATCTTCCCAAATGCCTTGGGTAAGGGATATGTTAATTGGTATTTTTAATGAAGAAAACAAAATTTATACTTCCGAAAGACCGGCATTAGATATTTCTTTAGGAGCCACTTATTATGCCGCTATGAAAATGGGCTTGTTAACTCATCCGGATATGGATACAGAAAAATTAGATGTAGAGTTTGAGGTAACAGTTCCTCATGACATCGGTTTAGAAGTAGATCATGGTAGTCGAAAATCATTTTTTACAATGATTCGTCGTGGAACGCCTTATACATTAGCTAAGAAAAGTCATATTTTTACTTTGTCAGGAACAGATCCGGAAGATATGACAACACTAGAATTAAAAATACTAGAACGGATTGATAAAGAAGATAGGATTGAGCACTGTAAATTAATCGGAGAAGTGTGTATCAAAGGATTACCAGAAAGACCTTCAGGAAAAACAAAATTACAAGTAACTTTATCTGTTGAAGAAGAAGGCGGACTTGTTAAAGGAAAAGTAGAAGATTTAGGTTTCGGTGATCTTTATCCACCCAGTGGATTTAAACAATCCTTTGATCCAAGTCGTTTTACAAAAACAGTATTGGAGGGAGAATAATATGGCCTATTTAGGAATTGACTTAGGAACCACCAATTCCGTTGCAGTCATTTATCAAGATAAAAGCGATACCCTTGAAGTGGTGAAAATTGATGGAGTGGATGAAGTACTTCCTTCTGTTGTCTGTTATGGAGAAGAAGGAGTCATTGTAGGGAGTGAGGCGAAAGCAGGAGCCATTATCTATCCAGAGCAAACGGTTATATCCATTAAGCGTCATATGGGAAGTTCAGAGCCTATTTCTGTAGGAGATTCACAAAAAACACCAGAGGAAATTAGTGCAGAAATTCTTAAAAAGTTAAAAAAAGCGGCAGAAGAACAAGCGGGAGAAAAATTTGAAGAAGTGGTTGTCACTCATCCAGCGTATTTTAACGATCGACAAATTTATGCCACTAAAAAAGCAGGAGAACTAGCAGGATTTAAAAATGTATATCTTTTATCAGAACCCTTAGGAGCCGCTATTGAGTATGGTTATCGACAAGGTTATGCACAAACTTTATTAGTCTATGATTTAGGTGGCGGAACCTTTGATGCTTGTGTTTTAAAAGTATCCCAAGATGAAAATGGAGAAGAAATTTTTCAAGAATTATCCGATGTGGGAGACATGAACTTAGGTGGAGATGACTTTGATAGTGAATTGATTCAATTAATGAAAGAAAAATTTCGCCAAGATACAGGTATTGATTTAAATACCCTAGAGATTATAGAGAAAAAACGAGTACTACAAAAATTAAAGCAAGAAGCAGAGCAAGTAAAGAAAAAGTTATCAGGTACTAATAAAGCTGTTATTCGTATTCATCCCCTGTTAATTCATGAAGGAATTCCTAAAAATTTAATGATGGAAATTACTCGTGAAGAATTTGAAAGTTTAATTCGGAAATATGTAGATCGCAGTCGTGAAATTATTCAAGAAGCTTTAAATAGAGCATCAAAAGAACCGGATGAGATTTCCAAGGTTATTTTAGTTGGTGGATCTACCCTCATTCCGATGGTAAAAAGAATGGTAGCAGGTTACTTAAAAGAACCTTATCGGGCTACAGATCCAGCTAAAAGTGTAGCTATGGGAGCTGCCATTTATAATTATCTCATTCATTTACCCAATAGCAATGTAAAAGTAGGTCAAATTAGTCGACAAATTTTTGGAACAGAAGCCATTGTAAATATTCATACAATGGAAAGACAATTAATTCCTATCATACCCATGGGAAGTCCTATTCCTTCTAAAATATCCGATCGAAACTTTGCCAGTATGTCAGGGGCTTCCTCTGTTCAAGTGGATGTGTACCAATGGGAACAAGGAAATGAAGAAGGGAAAAAATACATTGGTAGTGTTATGCTAGAAGGATTAAAAGGCACTACCCAATTAGAGATTACCTATGCCATTGACAAAAATAATCTTTTCGAGGTTTATGTTAAAGATCTCTCAACAGGAAAAGAAGAACGAGCTGAATTTGATCGAACCAAAGTGATGCCACCACCACGAAAAGAAGAAAGATCTACAGCCCCTAAAAATATGAATATTGTTTTTTTAATTGATACAACGGGTAGTATGGATGCGTATATCAATGGAGTTAAAAATCGAGCGATTGAATTTTCTAATATCCTAAATAGTAAAGGAGTCCGTTTTCAATTAGGTCTTATTGGTTTTGGTGATTTAGGTGAGGGAGAAAAACCAAGTGTCTATAATTTCACTGAAGATGTAGAAAAATTTCAAAGACAAGTAAAAAATATTCCAAGAACCTACGGTGGCGATATTCCAGAATCATCCTTAGATGCGGTAGAAACAGGAGTACAATTACTACAAACATCACGAATTGAAAAAGATGGAAAGAACATTTTTATACTGATCACAGATGCACCACCTCATGTTCCTACTCATAGTGGTAAAACCGTACGAGATCTTTGCGAAATGTTAGAAAAACATGGGATTACTACTTATGTAGTAGCAAGAAAAGAACGTGAAAGTATTGAAGCCTATGATCCTCTTACAAAACCCGATGGAAAATATTATGATCTACAGGAAAAATTCACAGACATTCTGGATCATATTGCCCATAGTATTGCAGAATTAGTTCGTTTGTAGATCAGGAAGGAATGCATGAACATGTATACCAAAGTATTACTCAGTTTATCCCCTAGTCAAGTTAGGTATCCTTATCGTTTTGAGATGACGGATAAAACCATCTATTCTTTAGAAGAATTGTATTATCATTGCTACCATTATTGGAAGGAATCTTTGGATGATTTTCTTATGGGGAAAATCGAGGAGTGGATCAAAGAAGAATTACATCTTCCTTCCATTGCAAATCAAATGGCTAAAATAAAAGAACAAGGGGAAAATCAAATAACAAAACAATACATTGAGTTTCTAAGTTTGATTGAATATTTTAGTGATGAAGAATTGTACGTTCTAAGTAAAGAAATTTTTCGTTGGGAGCATAAACATGAGTGGGAAAGAGCAAAAGATAAAGGGGATCTTTATATTCATAAAAGAGAGTATCAAAAGGCCATAGAATACTACCAAAAAGCCCTTCAATATACGGAAGATGTTACGGTGCTAAACAATGTGGGAATTGCCTATATGGAAATGGGACAATATGAAAAAGCCCGTCAGTATCTATTTGCAGCCTATGGGAAAAACTCTAAAAATGCAAAAATATTATTGAATTTATCTCAGTTAGCAGTACAAGAAAAAGAGTATGAAAAGGCAGAAGATTACTTAAAAAAAGCTCTTGCTGTACATGAATCAGGACAAGGTTGGTGCTATTATGGAAGACTTAAAGAAAAAATGGGACAAGAGGAAGAAGCTTTTGAGGCTTATCAACGTTCCATTACCTTTCCAGACAGCCAAGATGGGTATATTGCTCTAGCACGATGGTACCAAAGCAAAAGAGATCCTGATAAGGCTTTGGATATACTAGAACAAATGCCTTCTAAGTATCATTGGGATTATTATATTGAAAAAGCAAAAATATTGGAGATGCAGCACAAAGAAAAAGAAGGAATTGCGTTACTTCAAAAAGCCTTCCATACTTTTACCCCTCATCCCCAAGGGTTTGTTCATTTATCACGATTTTATCGTATTACTCATCAAATGGATCAAGCCAATAAAATCATTCAACAAGCTCTACAGTTTTATCCAGATAACAAAGAGATCCAATTAGAATGGGCTAGGGTTCAGAAAAGAGAAGGAAAAATAAAAAACTATCAAGATACATTAAAAAACATCTTATTTGGTTGGATTCGAAATTACCGTAGTGAATCAGAAGATCTTTTCTAGTAGTTTTTCCCTCTTTTTTTTGGTATAATCCTTATATCGATAAAGAAAAAGAGGGTATACATAATGAAGAAACAGATGGATACGAAAAAGACTTTTAAGCAACGCTTAGCTCAAATGAAAGAGGATTTTAGTCTATTTTCTTCAAAAACGGAGGAGAAAAGGAACCTTTTTGATTTTAACAAAGTGGAAGTCGAAGAAGTATATAATTATACTACCCATGTAAACACTTTATTTCAGCAGTTGGAGACACTACAGCATCATGAGGAAAATTTACAACAAGAACTTAAAGAGTTAAAGGACAAAAAAGAGGCTTATGAAAGATATACCCAGCTTTCTCAGGAGGAAAAAGAAGAAATAGAAAAAATATGGGTAACCATAGAAAAAGCTGAGTTAGAACGTGAATCACTAAAAAATCAATTTGTAGACTCTTCTTCGATTAACCCTAAATTACAGCAATTTGAAAAAGACATCCCCCTTTTATTGAAAGAAATAGAAACAATGGAAGAAAATCAGAGAAAAGCCAAAAAAGATATTGATTATTTAGAAGGAGAAAAAGGGGCTTTATATTTTACTAAGGAAAAATTGGAACAGGTCTTAGTAACAAGTCAAAAAACAAGTATTGCAGTGGTTATGGGCCTTGCTTTTTTATCTTTGTTACTTGTATTGCTTCATAGTGTGTATGACTTTTCCATTGTTGTTTTTGGAAGTATTTTAGCTGTCATAGGACTTTTTATAGGAACTTGGTTATATATTCTCCAACGTAGAGTTCGATTTGAAATACAAAAAAACATACGAATGCAAAATCGGGCAGTAGAGTTATTAAATAAAGCAAAATTACGTTATGTCCACTATACTCGTTTTCTTCAATATGAATATGAAAAATTTGGAGTACAAAACCTTCATATGCTCCAATACCAATGGAACCTTTATTGTGAAAGGCAAACGCATAAAAACCAATACCAGCGGGTTGCTTCACAAAAAAGCCAATTAGAATTAGAACTATGGGACTTTATAGAAAAAATTTTTGTAGGAAAAGAAGAGTTATTGGATCAGGAAATAGCTTTTTTATTTGACCCCAATCGAAGGGAAGATCGAGTCCATGAACTTATGATGCAGTACAAAAAAGCAAAGCAACAATGGATGGAACTCCAACAAGAGAAAAGCCAAGTTCAAAAAGAACTTCAGTTGCTACAAGAACAACAAGATGGGATCCAAGAACTTCCACATAAGTTACTGGATAAATATCTTCAAGAAATGAAAGATATAAAATAAAAAGAGATATTCCTTGACAAATAAAAGAACTTTTTGTACCATAGAATCAATCAAACAATTGAAAATGGCGATGAAGGAGAGGAGTATGTTATCTTTTTCTACAGAGAGGAAAATCCTTGGCTGGAAGATTTTCTAGAATAAAAGAAACAGAAGGTAGCTCTGGAGCTTCTATACTGAATGCTTAGAGAGTAAGTATAGACGGATCATTTCCGTTATCAGTGAATAAGAGCCTAGATAAAACAACTAGGAAACAAGGTGGTACCACGGAAAAAACCTCTTTTCGTCCTTATAAGAAGGATGAAAAGAGGTTTTTTAGGTTAAGTATGGATAAAAGGAGAAAAGGAATGAAAATCATAGGAGTTATTTTAATACTCTTAGGGGCTTGCGTTGGATTTGGTGCAAAGTTCATTACTCAATTTCAATTTAAGAATCTTCAAAGAAAACAACCTGAACCTTTAGAAGACGATCAACAAGATTTAGAAGATTTTCAAATGTTATTAGAAAACTCGGTTCTATTGATAAAAATCATTGGATTGGTTTTGGTAGCAACAGGATTTACTTTTATTTTTATTTTGGGATAATGTAAGGAGGCTATAAAAATGACTAAAAATTTGGATAAAATTTATGATCCATCTCAAGTAGAAGAAAGGTTATATCAAAAATGGTTGGAAAGAGGTTACTTTCATGCAGAAGTCGATCATTCCAAAAAACCATTTACCATTGTGATCCCACCACCCAATATTACAGGACATCTGCACATGGGGCATGCCTTGGATAATACGCTTCAAGATATTTTAATTCGTTGGAAACGAATGCAAGGATACAATGCTTTGTGGCAACCTGGGACAGATCATGCCAGTATTGCAACAGAGGTAAAAATTGTAGAACAAATGGCAAAAGAAAGCTTAACAAAAGAAGAAATTGGTCGAGAGGAGTTTTTAAAAAGAGCTTGGAAATGGAAAGAAGAATATGGTGGTAAGATTTTATTACAACTTCAAAAATTAGGAAGTTCTTGTGATTGGGAAAGAGAACGTTTTACCATGGATGAGGGTTTATCTGATGCTGTATTAGAAGTTTTTATTCGTTTATATGAAAAAGGATATATTTATCGAGGAGCTAAAATTATTAACTGGTGCCCCCAATGTCAAACAACTATTTCTGATGCAGAAGTAGAACATGAAGAGAAACAAGGCTATTTTTGGCATATTCGTTACCCTATTAAAAATAGTAATGAGTATATTCAAATTGCAACAACACGCCCTGAAACTATGATAGGGGATACTGCTGTTGCTGTTCATCCAGAAGATGAACGTTATAAAAAATACATTGGTAAAACTGTTATTTTGCCTTTAGTCAATCGTGAAATTCCTATTATAGCTGATGAATATGTAGACAAAGAATTTGGTACAGGAGTTGTAAAAATTACACCTGCCCATGATCCTAATGATTTTGAAGTAGGACTTCGACATGACTTAGAACAAATCACCGTTATGCATGATAATGGTATCATGAATAAAGAAGCAGGTAAGTATCAAGGCTTGGATCGTTATGAAGCTAGAAAAGCCATTGTAGAGGACTTAGGAAAAGAAGGATACTTGGTGAAGATTGAAGATCATATGCATAATGTTGGTTTTCATGATCGCTGTCATTGTGTTATCGAGCCAATGATAAAGATGCAGTGGTTTGTAAAAATGGAAGAGTTAGCGAAACCAGCCATAGATGTTTTAAAAACTGGTCAATTACGTTTTGTGCCAGAACGTTTTGGCAAGACCTATTTGCATTGGCTAGAAAATATCCGGGACTGGTGCATTTCTAGACAACTTTGGTGGGGACATCGAATTCCGGCTTATTATTGTCAAGAGTGTAAAGAAATTACAGTAGCCAAAGAACACCCTGATGTTTGTCCCCTTTGTGGTAGTCATCATCTGATTCAAGATGAAGATACATTAGATACTTGGTTTAGTTCTGCCTTATGGCCTTTTTCTACCTTAGGATGGCCAGAAGAAACAGAAGATCTTCGATATTTTTATCCTACAGATGTTTTAGTAACAGGTTATGATATTATTTTCTTTTGGGTTGTTCGGATGGTGTTTTCAGGGTTAGAACATGTAGGAGAAGTTCCTTTTAAAGATGTTTTGATTCATGGATTGGTTCGGGATTCCCAAGGACGAAAAATGAGTAAGAGTTTAGGGAATGGGGTAGATCCCTTAGAAGTGATTCATGAATATGGAGCTGATGCCCTTCGCCTTACTTTGGTAACAGGTAATGCACCAGGAAATGATATGCGTTTTTATTGGGAAAGGGTAGAATCCAGTCGAAACTTTGCAAATAAAATATGGAATGCGTCCCGTTTCATATTAATGCACATGGAAGGAAATAAAGTAGAAGACGTAGAACTTTCTGAATTGACTCCAGCAGATCGATGGATTTTGTCCAAAGTTAATACCCTTACCAAAGAGGTAACAGAGAATATGGATAAATATGAATTAGGTATTGCGGTACAAAAACTATATGATTTCTTCTGGGAAGAGTTTTGTGATTGGTATATTGAGATGGTGAAACCACGGCTCTACAATGATGAAGATACTACTAAAAAAGCAGCTTTATGGACTTTACAAAGGGTTTTAATCAATGCCTTAAAACTTCTTCATCCTTATATGCCTTTTATTACTGAGGAAATATTTACGTATGTACAAGAAAAAGAAGAAACAATCATGTTATCCCATTGGCCTACCTATTGTCCCCAATGGCATTTTAAACAAGAAGAGAAAGAGATCGAGCTAATGAAAGAAGGCATTCGAAGCATTCGAAATCTTCGAGCTGAAATGAACGTACCACCTTCTAAAAAAGCCACTGTATTTATTGTTTCAACCAATGAAGAAATCCAAAATACCTTTGAAAAAGGAAAAGTATTCTTTTCTACTTTAGCTTACGCAAGTGAGGTAAAAATCCAGAAAGATAAAATGAATATTGGGGAAGATGCAGTTTCTACTGTCATTCCTGGTGCTAGCATTTTCATTCCCTTTGCCGATTTGGTAGACATGGAAAAAGAGTTAGAACGATTAGAAAAAGAAAGAGAAAAATTGGTAAAAGAAGTGGAACGTGTAGTTAAAAAATTAAGTAATCCAGGTTTTGTAAACAAAGCACCCCAAGCCGTTGTGGAAGAAGAAAGAAAAAAACAAATCAAATATGAAAATATGATGAAGCAAGTAGAAGAACGTTTACAAATGTTGAAAAAATAGGCAACTATCTGTTCAAAATGTAAATTACAAGTTATAATAAGAGATGTGGAAGATTTCCACATCTCTTATTTATATAGATATATATCCACGTTCATAATTGAAAATATGCCAATTGCGAAATTTGGATTATGACATTGGATATCTACATCGATGGTGAAAAAAACAAATGTATTTATGGATAGACATAGAGGACGGGAGGACATTTTATGATCTATAGAGAAAGCATACAATATTTAGAATCTGTACATGCCTTTGGTGTCAAAAAAGGCATGAGTAATATGATTACTTTAATGAATAAATTAGGAAATCCACAAGAGCAACTACAAATCATTCATATTGCAGGTACCAATGGAAAAGGCTCGGTTTGTGCCATGCTTAGCTCTATTTTGCAGGAGGAAGGATATCGAGTTGGCCTTTTTACTTCTCCCCATTTACAATATTATAATGAACGTATACAGGTAAATTGGAAGCCCATATCCAATGAAGATTTCGCTTTGTTAGCCACTCAAGTACGGGCAAAATGTGAGGAGATGGTAGAGGAGGGGTATAACCATCCTACAGTATTTGAGTATTTAACAGCCATGGGATTTTATTATTTTTCACAACAAAAAGTGGATTTTTTAATTTTAGAGGTAGGACTAGGAGGTCGTTTTGATGCTACCAATATCATTACCCGTCCTTTAGTATCCGTTATTACTTCGATTGGACTGGATCATACCCGAATCTTAGGAAACAATCTGATTGATATTGCAGGAGAAAAAGGGGGTATTATTAAAAAAAACTGTCCAGTTGTATTGTCTTGTAACCAAAAAGAAGTGTATAATAGAATTAAAGAAATAGCAGATGAGCAACAAGCAACATTATATTATTCTCAAATACAAAATATTTTCATTCATAACGCAACAATGGAAGGAACAACTTTTTCTATTAAAACTTCGTATAATGAATATGAAGATCTCTTTTTATCATTGATCGGTTCGTATCAAATTCAAAATGTTGCAACGGTATTATCTACATTGTTTGTTCTCCAAAAACAGAAAATATGTATTTCGACAAGGGCTCTACGAAAAGGGCTGAGTAAAGTTCGTTGGGCAGGACGGATGGAAGTTTTCTCAAAAGATCCATTGATTGTATTAGATGGTGCCCATAATCCAAAAGGGATTGAAGCTTTTCTACAAAGCATTTTAGGACTTATTCAAGGTCGAAAATTATATGTATTATTTGGAGCTTTGCAGGATAAAGATTATAAGCAAATGCTTGCGTTACTTTTACCGCATATCGATGGTATTGTGCTAACGGAACCCAAAAACCATCGTGCTGTTCCTATACAAGACATAAGGAATTTAATTGTACAAGAGACAATCCCTGTGTATGAAGAAAAAGACTCATATAAGGCTTTTCAGATAGCTAAGAATCAATTAGAAGAGGGAGATGTTTTATGTTGTATTGGATCATTATATTTGGTAGGAGAGATTCAAAGTTGGAAAAAAGAAAAGGATAAAGTGGGGGGATTGAAGGATGATTGATTTTAAAGAAGAACTAAAAAAGTATAAACCTTGTTTGGAAGTAGAGGATTTAGAATCTGATATTCGTTCAGATGAGATCCAAGATCTTTTAGATATTTTACAATCCATTGTAAAAAAACAGAATCAAAACAATAATAAGGAGTAGATGGTGGTGAAATGCCCAAAGTGTAATCAAGAAATAGGAAAACAAACCATATGTAATTTTTGCAAAATTGATATAAATTTATACAAAAGAATCAAACAAATTTCAAAAAAAATGTATAACCAAGGATTGGAACAAGCTCAATATCGAGATTTAAGTGGAGCCATAGAATCTTTACAAAGAAGCCTTTTTTTTGATAAAAGGAATATTCAAGCACGTAATTTATTAGGACTCGTGTATTATGAAGTGGGCCAAATAGGATTGGCTCTTAAACATTGGGTATTAAGTTCTAACTTTCAAAAAGAAAACAATGAAGCTTTGACTTATATTCAAACGATACAAAATGACAAAAAAACATTAGAACGGAAAAATGAAGCAATTAAGAAATATAATCAAGCTCTGCAATCGTTGCAACAAAAGAGTGAGGACATTGCTTATATTCAGTTAAAATCCGTTGTGGGACTTCACCCACAATTTGTAGAAGCCCATACTTTACTTGCTCTTTGCTCCATTATGAATCATGAACCAGAAAGGGCCTTAGAATCCATTGAAAAAGTATTATCCATTGATGCCAATCATCCTTTAGCCCTTCGATATTACCAATATTTACAGCCCAATAAAATTCGTCCAGCTATTATAGAAAAATCAAATATAAAAAATCAAACGCCTAAAAGGCAATATTCTAGGCAGTTATATCAACAATCCAAGCAGAAAAATAGGTATTCATGGAATGCTTTTAGTTCCATTGGATTATTTATTACAGGGGCTATTTGTATGCTGGCAGTAGTGTATATCTTGATTATTCCTAATAAAGTAAATCAGTTGAAACATGAGATCAGCCAACTGCAGCAAAAAGTAGAACAAGAACAACAAATGACGAATCAAAAAATAGCAGATTATCAAAATCAAGTGGATCAGTTACAAAAAGAAAATAGTGATTTGAAACAAGTAAATCAGACGTTAGAAACAGAACAAAGGCGATTGGATGAAACTCAAAAAGTGCAACAAATAACGTTGTTATTACAACAGAACAAAATAGAAGAGGCAGCTCCTTTAATTTATGCTCTTAATGATTCTTGGTTAAGTACGGAACAACAGCAGATGCGTCAAAAATGGATACAGGATATTTATCCTAAAGCAGCTAAGACTTTTTATGACCAAGGTATTCGGGCTTATAATCAAGGAAGAAATGATGCTACTCAATATGAAAAGGCATTATATTTATTTGAACAATCTTTGGCATATGCGAAAGATCAATATTTTTCCGATGATGCCCTTTATTTTACAGGAGTGATTCATGAAATAGGCCAGGATTTGCAAAAAGCCATAGAAGTTTATGAAAGATTATTAGAGGAGTACCCTTCAACCAATCAAAAATACAATGCTCAAAAACGTCTGAATCGTTTAAAACAATCTTAAAATACCAAAACTTTTGGTATTTTTTTTTATAAAAAAGGATTTTTACATTTAATGGAGAATATATAAATATATGCATCTATTGATATGAAAATGTAGGATAGGATAAGGAGGAGTTAGGTTGAATGTAGTATGCACCATGGAAAAACGGAATATGATTATAAAAATACAAGGTGAGATTGATCATCATACTTCAGAAGCCCTTCGAGAGAAAATTGATAAGGCTTATGAAAGGTACAATGCTAAAAATATTATTTTTGATTTTTCAGAGATTCCATTTATGGACAGCTCTGGTATTGGAGTTATTATGGGACGATATCGAAATAGCAGCCAAAAAGGAGGACAAGTAGCCATTGTACATTTACAGCCTCAAATTGAACGTGTTTTTCAATTATCAGGCTTATATAAGATTATTCATCGATATGAAACGATTGATGAAGCGTTAAAAATGCTGCAATAGGGGGAAATAAAAATGCAATATGAAAATGAAATGAAAATAGAATTTATGAGCAAATCCCAGAATGAGGCTTTTGCAAGGGTAGTCGTAGCAGCCTTTGTTTCACAATTAGACCCTACATTAGAAGAGCTTTCTGATATTAAGACAGCAGTATCAGAGGCTGTTACAAATGCAGTCATTCATGGATATGAAAATGGACCAGGGATGATTTATTTAGCTTGCCGCTTGGAGGGAAATGAAACGTATATTGAAATTCAGGATAAAGGAAAAGGAATTGAAGATATTAAACAAGCCATGGAACCATTATATACTTCAAAACCAGAATTAGAGCGGTCTGGAATGGGATTTACTGTAATGGAAACTTTTATGGATGTAGTAGAAGTTCGCTCAATACCAGGGGAGGGGACCACTGTATATATGATGAAACGATTACACAGTGTGTAAAACCAAAAAGAAGGTGTGAAACAATGGATAAAACCATAGAACTGATTAAAAAAGCCCAAGCAGGCAACAAAATGGCTCGTGATCAATTAGTTGAAAATAATATAGGACTGGTATGGAGTATTGTAAAGCGTTTTCAAAATAGAGGTTATGAATCAGAAGATCTGTTTCAAATAGGAAGTATTGGATTAATGAAAGCCATTGATAAATTTGATTTAACTTTTGAGGTTAAGTTTTCTACTTATGCAGTACCTATGATTATGGGAGAAATTAAACGTTTTTTACGTGATGATGGAATGATTAAAGTGAGCCGTTCTCTAAAGGAGATTTCACAAAAGGCTCGTATTCAAAAAGAAAAAATGACAAAAGATATGGGAAGAGAACCTACGATTCAAGAATTAGCAGATGCATTGGAAGTGAATACAGAAGACTTAGTGATGGCATTAGAAGCAGGAGCAGAGGTTGAATCTTTGTATAGTACGATTCATCAAGGGGATGGAAATGCTATTTTTTTAATTGATAAACTAGAACAAAAAGCAGATGAAGAAAATACCATGGTAGATATGATTGCACTTCGTCAAATGATAGAACAATTAGAACCTAAGGAAAAACAAATTATTATGATGAGGTATTTTAAGGATAAGACTCAGTCTGAAATCGCTAAAATGATAGGAATTTCCCAAGTACAAGTGTCAAGAATTGAAAAAAGAATTTTAACACAAATGAGAGAAATGTTTGGCTAATCACGAACATTTCTTTTTTTTGTTTCTTTCTTATGGAATGGAATTTGTTGTTAGCATAAAGAAAAAAATTTGTTTAAAAATATATACATATA
>FZPS01000190.1_pt55 | contig 22165 bp, 24 predicted proteins | sample 1817821 | NCBI WGS metagenome assembly FZPS01 (sample SAMEA104158645, study PRJEB21678) | metagenome | place: Germany | collected 2015-04-21 | reverse complement strand
TTTATTAATCCCAACAGTGATCTTATTAATCATAGTTTTAATTTAAAAAAACACCGCTTAGGTGTTTTTCTTTTTATAAAGCGGTTAATTGCCGCTTTTTCTAATTTAAATTAAATATAAAAAAACTAATTAATAGATATAAAATAATAATTATAGTATAATTATTAATGGCAAATAAGGAGTGATAACATGCATAAACTTGAAATCAAAAATTTCAGTGTTAAAATAGAAGATAAACAAATATTAAATAACGTTAACCTAACAATAAACTCTGGTGAAGTCCACGCAATCATGGGTCCTAATGGAACAGGCAAGTCAACACTTGCTAGTGCGATTATGGGTGCTCCACAATATGAGGTGACTTCAGGTGAAGTTTTATTAGATGGCGTTAATATATTAGAAATGCCAGTTGACGAAAGAGCTAGGCAAGGGCTATTTTTAGCAATGCAAAATCCGGTTGAAGTTCCAGGTGTAACTAACTCAACCTTTATGAGAGAAGCTTTATCGGCAAAATTAGGTAAAAGAGTTAATTTAATTGATTTCGCCCTAGATTATGAAGATAAATCAAAAGAACTTGAAATGCGTCCTGATTTACCACATAGATACTTAAATCAAGGTTTTAGCGGTGGCGAGAAAAAAAGAAATGAAGTATTACAGTTAAAAGTTTTAAAACCTAAATTTGCGATGCTTGATGAAATTGACTCAGGACTAGATGTTGACGCTTTAAGAATTGTTGGAACTAATATCTCAGAGATGATTGGTCCTGATATGGGAGTATTATTAATTACTCACTATCAAAGAATATTAGAATATATTAAACCAACTTTCGTACACGTAATTGTTGGTGGAACAATTGTTAAAACTGGCGGATTAGAAATTATTAAAGAAATTGAAACTAACGGATATCAAAATTTTAGTGGTGATGATAAATGATTAAAAAACACGAATTAAAATCACACATTGATCAACAGTTAGTTCAAATTACTGAAACAAATGAAATCATTAATTTCGAACCTAATTCATCAAATCACGTGGTTTTAGATGTAACTAAAGAAAATCATAATCTTGAAATTAACATTTCTGAAAATGCACATATTAAAGTGCTTCTTTTAAATTTTAATAATAAAAAGAAAGATATTAATATTACATGTAATGTTTCTAGATATGGTTCACTACATGTTATTTTAGGCTTTCAAAATAAAGAAACTAATATTAACGCATTAGTTAATTTAAATGGCGAAGGATCAAGTGCTGAAATAAATTCACTTATCGTTAGCCGAAAAGAAGACAAACAAATAGCGAATTATCAAATTATTAATAACGCAATTCACACTAGCGGTGATATTAACGCTATTGGAATTGCTAGTAATAATTCCAAAGTAGCAATTGATGGCATTGGTAAAATAAATAAGGGTATGCATCACTCACATAATCATCAAATTTTAAAAGGCATCAATTTAGATAATTCTAAAATTAAAATGAATCCGTATCTATTAATTGATGAACATGATGTTGTCGCCGGACACGGTGCAACTATTGGTCAAATTGATGAAGATATTCTGTATTATATGATGAGTCGTGGTTTATCTAAAGAAACCGCAAAAGATTTATACATTAAAGGTTTAGTTGAACCTTTTGTTGATCAAATTTTTAACACCGAATTATGTAAAAAATTCAATTATCACTTATGGGGTGATCACGAATGAACGTCAAAGAATTAAAAAAACAATTTAGTTTCTTTAAAAATAATCCTGATATCCACTATCTTGATAGTGCAGCAACAGCATTAAAACTAGATAAAGCTGTAGAAAAAATGACAAATTACTATTTAAAATCAGGAGTTAATATTCACAGAGGTAGCTACAAGCTAGCTTATTTAGCTACGAAAGAATATGAAGAAGCAAGAGAAGTGGTTGCGCAATTTGTTAATGCTGACCCAAGCGAAATTATTTTTACTAAAGGCGCAACTCAAGCTCTAAATTTAGTAGCTAATTCAGCTAATTTATTTGTTTCGAAAGGCGAAGATGTAATTACCACCGAGCAAGAACATAACTCAGCAATTTTACCATGGTTAGATAAAAGTGTAGAGTTAGGTTTTAATATGGTCTATATTCCATTAAATGAAGATTACCGAGTTACAGTTGATAATTTCAAAAAGGTATTAACAGATAAAACTAAAGTAGTTGTAATAAATCATGTATCTAACGTTTTAGGATATTTAAACCCAATTAAAGAAATTACTAAACTAGCTCACTTAAAAGGAGCGGTAGTTATTCTAGATGCTGCTCAGTCAGTAGCCAATGTAAGAATTGATGTAAAAGATTTAGATGTTGATTTTCTAGCTTTTTCTGGTCATAAAATTTACGGACCAAACGGCATTGGCGTTTTATACGGCAAAAAAGAAAAACTAAGAAAACTTCATGTTTATGAAGTTGGTGGGGAAATGGTAGCGAAAGCTAGTAAGGATAATATTGTCTTTCAAGATGTTCCGCATAAATTTGAAGCTGGAACACCACCAATTGCAGAAACTATTGGTTTAGCAGAAGCTATTAAATTTATTATGTCACTAGATCAAGAAAAAGCGACTATACACGTAAGAAAGTTAAGAGAAAAAGCGGTAGCGGAATTATCAAAAATTAAAGGTATTACCATTTATAATCCAAATTCAGATTTTGGGGTTGTATCATTTAATATTGATGGTGTTCATCCACATGATGCTTCATCAGTTTTTGATGAATATGGCGTATGTATTAGATCGGGACATCATTGTGCATCAATTTTAACTGATGTATTAGGAACTCCAGGTGGTACCATAAGAGCGTCAATTTCAATTTATAACGATGATAGTGATATTGATGCACTAGTAGAAGCTGCTAAAAGAGCGGCCAGCTTTTTCGGAGGGTATTTAAAATGAAAGTAGAAGATTTATATCGCGACATTATAATGGAACATTATAAAAACCCTAGAAATAAAGGGCTTTTAAACGATGAAAAATATAAAAAAGTTAACTTGTTAAATCCAAGTTGCGGTGATGATGTTACAATTCAAGTGTTAGTTGAAAATGACGTAATTAAAGATGTTCGTCATGACGGACATGGATGCTCAATTTGTTGTTCATCAGCTAGCGTAATGAGCGAAACTTTAGTTAATAAAACGACTAAAGAAGCTCAAAATGTAATTGATGAATATATGACGATGCTAACTGGAAAAGAATACGATAAAAATATATTAAAAGGTGAGGCTATCGCCTATATTGGTGTATCTAAATTCCCAGCTAGAATTAGATGCGCTTCAATTTCCTGGAAGGCAATGGAAGAAGCATTAGTGGAGGTTCAAAATGAGTGAAAGAGATAAGAAAATAAAAGCGATCCAAGAAGATTACGAGTATGGTTTTGAAACTGACGCAAAAATTATTTTTGAAACAGGAAAAGGGCTAAATGAAGACATAATTAGAGAGATTTCCAAGGCTAAAGATGAACCTGAGTGGATGCTTGAATATCGTTTGAAAAGTTATAAATTATTTAAAGAAATGACTAATCCTAAATGGGGTCCCGATTTATCAGAAATTGATTTTGATGACTTTACTTATTTTGTTAGAAATACTGATGGAGTTAAAAACACCTGGGATGATGTTCCCGAAGAAATCAAGACGACTTTTGAAAGGTTAGGAATCCCACAAGCTGAAAGAGAATATTTAGCAGGAGTCTCAACTCAATTTGAATCTGAAGTTGTTTATCATAGCACTCAAACTGAATTAGATGATGCCGGGATTATTTATTTGGATACTGATTCAGCTTTAAAAAAATATCCCGAATTATTTAAAAAATATTTTGGAACGGTAGTTCCTAATCATGATAATAAATACGCTGCACTAAACGGAGCGGTATGGAGTGGTGGCTCATTTATCTATGTTCCAAAAGATGCCAAGATATCTAAACCAATCCAGTCATATTTTAGAATGAACTCTAATCAATTAGGACAATTTGAAAGAACTTTAATTATCGTTGAAGAAGGTGCAGAAATTAACTATATTGAAGGATGTACTGCACCAACATATTCAAAAGATTCACTACATGCAGCAGTTGTTGAAGTAGTAGTTCATAAAAATGCTAATTGCAGATATACTACTATTCAAAACTGGTCAAGTAATGTTTTAAACTTAGTTACTAAAAGAGCTCACGTTTACCAAAATGGATTAATGGAGTGGATTGATGGGAATATGGGATCATCAATTAATATGAAATATCCAGCATGCATTCTTTTAGAACCATATGCTAAAGGAAATATGATTTCAATTGCCGTTGCCGGCAAAAATCAAAATCAAGATGCAGGCGCTAAAATGATTCATTTAGCACCTCACACTTCGTCAAATATTATTTCTAAATCAATCAGTCATAGTGGTGGAACAGTCAATTACCGTGGTAAAGTATTTATCGCAGAAGATGCAGTTCATTCAAAATCACATATTGAATGTGACACTATTATTTTAGATGAACACTCATATAGTGATACTATTCCTATAAATATTGTTCACAATTCAGAATCAACAATTGAACATGAAGCAACAGTATCAAAAATTAGTGAAGATCAATTATTTTATTTAATGAGTCGAGGATTAACCGAAGAACAAGCGACAGAAATGATATTAATGGGGTTCATTGAGCCGTTTGCTAGAGAACTTCCAATGGAATATGCTGTTGAATTAAATCACTTAATTAAGATGGAAATGGAAGGCTCAATAGGGTAAAATATATATAAGGTGATAAATGATGTATCAATACTTTATCTTACAGTCTAAAAAACCAATCAAAAAAGAACGTGAGATGTTACTCTCTCTTTTAAGAGAGGTTGTAGATGTAAGTTATATTGATGTTGATAATGAATTTATTACGATAGTATTTGAAAATCTATTGGAATCTTCATTAGAAGAGTTATCTCAAGTTATCATTGAAGAATTTTTCATTGAAATTAGAATTTATGAATCAACTAGATTTGAAACAATTAGTGATTTAGAAAAAAACATTAGAAAAGTTAAAAAGATGTTAAAATTAATCACATTCGATGTAGATGATAGCTATTTAAATGAAGTTGATTTATTATACTTTGAAATATCAAAACCGATTGATGAAAATTATAAGAAAAATATTTTAAATAAATATGCTGATGATGCAGAGATGAAAAATATTTTAAAAGTATTTTTAGAATGTAATCAAAACACAAGCGAAGCTAGTAAAAGATTATATTTACACCGTAATACTTTAATTCAAAAATTGGATAAGTTTTATGAAGAAACCGGCTTTAATCCAAGACGATTTAAAGACGCGATGATCATCTATAAAGCTATTGAAAATTAATGTGCAATTTGCACATTTTTTTTTAGACCTTGAAATGCTACAATATAAATGAAATTTATAAAACGAAGGGAGATTTTTATGGCAACATTAAAACTTAAAAAAATTAATAAGGTCTATCCAAACGGTGTTCAAGCAGTTTTTGATTTTGATTTAGATATCAAAGACAGAGAATTTATCGCATTCGTTGGACCATCTGGTTGTGGTAAATCTACAACATTAAGAATGATCGCAGGATTAGAAGAAATTACTGAAGGGGAATTATATATTGATGACGTTTTAGTTAACGACGTTCCACCAAAAGATAGAAATATCGCGATGGTATTCCAATCATACGCTCTATATCCACACATGACTGTTTATGATAACATGGCATTTGGATTAAAGTTAAGAAAAGTACCAAAAGATATTATTGAAGAAAAAGTTCAAAACGCAGCCGAAGTCTTAGGTTTAGTTCCTTATTTAAGAAGAAAACCAAAAGCTTTATCAGGTGGTCAAAGACAAAGAGTTGCTTTAGGTAGAGCTATTGTTCGTGACGCTAGAGTATTCTTAATGGACGAACCATTATCAAACTTAGACGCGAAATTAAGAGTTCAAACTCGTGGTGAATTAATTAAACTTCACAAGAGCTTACAAACTACAACTATCTACGTAACACACGACCAAATCGAAGCGATGACAATGGCTGATAGAATCGTTGTTATGAAAGATGGTTATATTATGCAAGTAGGAACGCCAAAAGAAATTTATGACAACCCAAACAACATTTTCGTTGGTGGATTCATTGGAACACCTCCAATGAACTTTATTGAAGGTAGAATCAATAAAGATGGTTATTTTGAAGTTGATAAACATAAAATTAAAATACCTAAAGGTAAATTAGATATCATTAAAGCTAACGATATGTTTGAAACTGAAATCGTCTTAGGAATTAGACCAGAAGATATCCATGATGATAAAAATGTATTTGAAGCTTATCCAGAAGCAGTTGTTGATATCGAAGTTGATGTTGTCGAATTACTAGGTGCAGAGACACATATTTACTCAAACTTAGGAAATCACCAATTCTCAGCTTCAGTTGATGCTAGATATGACGTTAGAATTGGCGATCAAATCAAATTAGTATTTGATATGAATAAATGTCATTTCTTTGACCCACAAAGTGAACAAAGATTAACTTTAGATGGAAACGTTAAAGAAATTAGAAAAGAAATGAAACGCCTAGAAACTGAAAGAATTGCTAAAGAACAAGCTGCTAAAGCTGAACTTGAAAGATTAAAAGTTGAAGATCCTGAAGCATATGAAAAGAAATTAGCTGAAATTAGAAGACAAGAAAGATTGGCACAAAGAGAAGCCAGAAAAGCAAGTCAAAAATTAGGCGATGAAAAACCAGGCTTAATCGAAAGAATTTCTAAATTCTTTAAGGAAAGAAAAGAAAGAAAAGCTCAACGAAAAGAAGCAGAAGAATCTGAAAAAGAATAACTAGAAAGAGGCTCCGGCCTCTTTTTTTAGATAAAACAATGATTAAATATATTATTAATACACCATACGGATCAAAAATTATTAAACAAGGTGAAATAGTTGAATCAAAGCTAAATAATCTTTCGATAATAAAAAGATTGTGTCTTCAAAACCTATTTACCTATGAAGGTTATTTAAAAGCGGTAACTAAAATATTTAATGTAAAACATAATATTCCTGTTTATATAAACAAAGACAATCTTTTTATTCCAATTAAAAGAGTTAGAGAATATGATAATATTTGGATTAATTATCAAACTGTTTTAACTTTTTATGAAACTAATTCTAAAACAACCATAGTTTTTAATGATTATGAAAAAATAATAATTAATTTAAAATATAATCTTTTTAATAGAAGAGTAGAATTGTTAAATCGGATTGTTAAATATCAAAAAACAAGCAAAAACACTCCTTTTTTAAACTTAAAGCCCTAAAAAAGTGTAAAAATAAATGATAAAACCCTTTCATATCAATAAAATCTATTCTTGATTTATTATTATGATATAATAATATCGGTATAGTAAAGGAGATGTAAAAATATGTCAAAACTTACAATTAGAGATTTAAACTTAAAGGATAAAAAATTATTAATTAGAGTCGATTTTAACGTTCCGTTCCAAGATGGAAAAATTTCTGACGATAATAGAATCGTTCAAGCCTTACCTACAATCAAGTACGCTATTAAGCATGAGGCTAAAGTTATTTTATTATCTCACTTAGGAAGAGTTAAAAGCCAAGAAGATTTAGCTAAAAACTCGTTAGCACCAGTAGCTAAAAGATTAGAAGAACTATTAGGTCAAAAAGTAGTATTCGTTCCTGAAACAAGAGGAGCTAAACTTGAAGCTGCAATTAACAAATTAAAAGTTGGTGAAGTTCTAATGCTTGAAAACACACGTTTTGAAGATTTAGACGGCAACAAAGAATCTAAAAATAACCCAGAATTAGGTAAATACTGGGCATCATTAGGAGATTTATTTGTTAATGACGCATTTGGTACTGCTCACAGAGCACATGCTTCAAACGTTGGAATTGCTTCAAATATTGGTGGAGCAGCAGCTGGTTTCTTATTAGAAAAAGAAATTAAATTTATTGGTGAAGCTGTTGATAATCCAAAAAGACCATTTGTTGCTATCTTAGGTGGAGCTAAGGTATCAGATAAAATTGGAGTTATTGAAAACTTATTAAAAACTGCTGATCATATTTTAATCGGTGGAGGAATGGCTTATACATTTGTTAAAGCTCAAGGACATGATGTAGGATTAAGTTTAGTTGAAGATGATAAATTAGATTTAGCTAAAGACTTATTAGAAAAAGCTAAAGGTAAAATTGTTTTAGGTATTGACGTATATACAGCTAAAGAATTTGCTAATGATTCAGAAAAGAACTTAAGAGATTACACCAACATTCCTGTTGATGAAATGGGATTAGACGTTGGTCCAAAAACTATTGAATTATTCAAAAAACATTTAAAAGAGGCTAAAACAGTTGTTTGGAATGGGCCACTTGGAGTATTCGAATTTTCTAACTTCGCTAATGGTACAGTTGAAATTGCTAAATTCTTATCAACACTTACAGACGCTACAACAGTAGTTGGTGGTGGAGATTCAGCAGCAGCTGTTATTGAAAACGGATTAGAAGATGGATTTACTCATATTTCTACAGGAGGCGGAGCATCTCTTGAATACTTAGAAGGTAAAAAACTTCCAGGTATTGAGTGTGTTAACGATAAATAATGGTTGATCTAGGCAAGAAAATTAGAGAATTAAGATTGGCTAATGACTTAACTCAAGAAGAACTTGCTAACCGAGTAGAACTAACTAAAGGCTATATTTCACAACTAGAAAACAACTTAACCTCGCCTTCTATAAATACTCTATACTCAATATTAGAAGTCTTAGGTACCGATGTTCATGAATTTTTCAGTTTAGAAAACGATGTTGTAATTACTTATAAAGAAGAAGATTACTACACTAAAGAAGACAACGTTTTAAAAAATGAAATCTTTTGGATTGTTCCTAATGCTCAAAAATATCAAATGGAGCCAATTATAGTAGAAATTGAATCTGGTGGGCAAACTGCAATTGATGAGCCTCACTCGGGAGAAGAGTTCGGCTATGTGTTAGAAGGAAGAATCACATTAGTTTATAATAAAAAAAGATATCCTTTAAAACGAGGAGAGACATTTTATTATCTAGCTCATAAAGAGCATTATATTATTAATAACTCTAGCTCAAAAGCTAAAGTTTTGTGGGTGTCAACACCCCCAATGTTTTAAATAAAATAGTATAAAGAGGAGGAAATATTATGATTACAAAAGAAATTATTATTTCAAGTACAAATGGTATTCATGCATCGTTAGCTGCTAAAGTAGTCCAAGCTGCATCTAAATATTCAGTTGATATTACTCTTCATTACCGCGACCGTGTGATTGACTTAAAGTCGATCCTAGGACTAATGTCCTTAGCTGTTCCTTACGGTGAGAATGTGAGAATCGTCGCTTCTGGAGAACGCGCTAATGAAGCGATAAAAGAAATAACAAAAATATTAGGGTGATAATTATGAGAAAAAGAATACCTGTAATTGCTGGAAATTGGAAAATGTTTAAAACGAGAGATGATGCATTATCATTTATTTATCAAGTAAACACTAAAGTTCCATCAAAAGATGAAGTAGAAACAATTTTATTTGTTTCACCAATTTATTTAAGAACACTTATTAAAAGACAAGAAGACGATCTAAGATTAGGAGCACAAAATATGCACTTTGCCGAAGAAGGAGCTTATACTGGAGAAGTATCAGCCAACCAACTAACAAATATCGGCACTACGCATATTTTAATCGGTCACAGTGAAAGAAGACAGTATTTTGCTGAAACCGATGAGACAGTTAACTTAAAGATTAAAACTGCTCATGCACACAACTTAACTCCAACAGTATGTGTTGGTGAAAGCTTAGAAATTAGAGAAGCTGGAAAAACTAATGAAGTAGTTAAAGATCAAATTGTTAAAGCATTCGCTGGAATTCCAAAAGAAGATGCACTAAAGACAATCGTTGCTTATGAACCAATTTGGGCAATTGGAACCGGAAGAACTGCAACTCCACAAGATGCTAATGATACAATTAAATCAATTAGAGCGGACTTAGCAGAATTATACGGCCAAAAAGTTGCTGATCAAATTAGAATCTTATATGGTGGTTCAGTAAATCCTAAAAATATCAAAGACTTATTAGCTGAGTCTGATATTGACGGTGCATTAGTTGGCGGAGCATCACTTGATCCACAATCATACTTACAATTAGTTGAAGCTGCCAAAAACCAATAATTTACACATAAAGAGAGCTAAATAGCTCTCTTTTTTTTTATGTTATTATATGGAAAAGTGTAAAAAAAGTTTGATTTTCTATATGTAAAAACGTAAACTTGTATTAGAGGTATGCGAAATTTATGAAATATATTAATTTGAAAAAATACGGAAGACAAAAAGATTCATTTTACTTTGCATTAGAAAAATATCTTTTAACGATTGACGGAGATTATTCTTTTTTATGGACAGTATTTCCAGCAGTAATTATTGGAAAACATCAAATTATTAATCAAGAAATTAACCAACAAGCGTTAGAAAAAAATAATATCGGATTATTTAGACGCCAATCAGGAGGGGGAGCAGTATATTCTGATGAAGGATGTATTAAATATACATTTATTTCTAAAACGTTAAGTAAAGATGATCTTTATTTTTATTCACTTAATAAAATTAAAGACTTTTTAAAAATTTTAGGGCTTGACGCTGAGTTTTCCGGAAGAAATGATATATTAATTAATGGTTATAAATTTTCCGGTAATGCTTACTATCAAACAAAAGACGGAAGGGTTTTACATGGCACCATCCTTTTTGATACTGATTTAGGAAAAATGTCAAAAGTTTTAACTCCAACTAAAGAAAAACTAGAATCCAAAGGAGTTAAATCTGTTCGATCAAGAGTAACTAATTTATCTAATTTAGTTAACTTAAGCAGAGAAGAATTTATTTGTTTACTTGAAAAATATCTTAATCAAAATGAAAAGAATTTATCAATAGAAGAAGAAAAAATAATTAATAATTATAAAAAAGAGTTTGAAACGATTGAATGGATTTATCAAGATAAATTAATTTATCCCGAAATTAAAAGAAAAAGATATAATTTTGGCGAAGTAGTCTTAAATTATCAGTTACATAATGGTATAATAAAAGCAATGAAAGTGTTAGGAGACTTCTTTGAAAAAGAAGAAGTTAATCAATTAGAGAAAAGTTTAATAAATTTTGATTTAAAATCTTTAGAATTACCAATAGATGTATCTAATTATATTGAAAATATGACAAATGAAGAGTTTTTAAATTTATTGAAAGGACAAGATACAAATGAGTGAAAACATCCCTTTTTGGCTAAAGAAAACCCCACTTTATGAAACTTTAAAAGAGGCTGGTGGCCAGTTTGTTGAGTATGCAGGATTTTTTATGCCTGTCAATTTTGAAAAAGGAATTATTAGTGAACATCAAACGACAAGAAATAATGTAACTTTTTTTGATATTTCACATATGGGTAAAATCTTTATTACTGGTAATGACGCAACTAAGTTTTTAAATTATGTTTCAACAAACAATATCGAAAAAACTAAAGACTACGGTATGCAATACCAAGTAATATGTAACCCGGATGGTGGAGTTATTGATGATTTAATGGCTTATAAATATTCACCTGATAAGATTTTGTTAATTTGTAATGCCGCTAATACTGATACTTTATATAATTATTTACTTGAAGAAAGTAAATCGTATGAAGTAGAAATTAATAATTTAGATGATAGTATTGCCGCCATTGCTGTTCAAGGACCAAACTCAGAAAAAGCTTTAGAAAAACACTTTAAACTCGAAGATTTAAAATATATGGAGTTTGTTGACTTAAATGGATTTATCGTTTCAAGAAGTGGTTATACAGGAGAAGATGGCTTTGAAATTTATAGTAGTCCAGATAAAATTATTAAACTAGTAAAAGACTTATTAAAAGAGGGTGTTGATCCAGCTGGACTAGGAGCAAGAGATACATTACGCTTTGAAGCGGGATTACCATTATACGGGCATGAAATGGCCGATTATATCTCGCCAGTTCAAGCCGGAATGAATTTCGCGATTGACTTTGAAAAAGAACATTTTGTTGGAAAAGAAGCTCTTTTAAAACAAAAAGAAAACTTAGAAGAAAAAGTTTACGGTCTTGAGTTAATCGACCGCGGTATTGCCAGACAAGGTCATGAAGTTTTCCTGGACGGAAAACATATTGGATTTGTTACATCAGGATTTATGATTCCTGGAACCAGAAACTCATATGCTAACGCACTACTTCAAGGCAAATATAAATTTGGTCAAGAAGTAGAAATTGAGATTAGAGGAAAAATGATTAAAGCTAAAGTAAGAAGAAAAAAATATTTATAAAAAGGAGTAAATGAAATGAGATATTACACTAAAACTGAAGAATGGGTATTAATTAAAGACGGATTAGCGTATGTTGGATTATCTGAATATGCAGCTAACGAATTAGGAGACATCGTATTTGTTGATTTACCAAGAGTTGGAGATCGTTTTAAAAAAGAAGAATCTTTTGGTGCAGTTGAATCAGTTAAAGCGGCAAGCGATTTATATATGCCAATTTCTGGTGAAGTTTATGAAGTAAACGAACTACTAGAAGATAATCCGGAATTATTAAACGAAGATCCACTAAAAAACTATATTATTGTTTTAACTGGTATTAAAGAAGAAGAATTAAAGGATTTAATTTTAAAATAAAATGAAAACATTCAAATATTTTCCAAACACCGAAAAAGATATAAATGAAATGCTTGAAGTAGTTGGAGTAAAATCGGTTGATGACCTTTTTAAGGTTGTTCCAAAAAGTATTAAAAAGACAAGCGGCTTTAATTTAGGAGCACCTTTAAGTGAGCACGAGTTAAGAGAAAATTTTAACTCTATTTCTAGTAAAAATAAAATACTTGAAATATATCGCGGCGCAGGTTCATATGATCATATAACTCCATCAATTATTCCTTATTTAGTAAAAAGAGGCGAATTTTTAACTTCTTATACACCTTATCAACCAGAAATATCTCAAGGAACGCTTCAATATATTTTTGAATTTCAAACAATGATTACTAGACTTACAGGTCTTGATGTTGCTAATGCGTCGATGTATGATGGTGCTACATCAACTGCTGAAGCAGTTTTATTAGCACTTAATCATACAAGAAAAGATAAAGTACTAGTAAGTGAAACTGTTGATCCAAGTATTGTAAGCGTTATTGAAACTTATGCAAGATATCAAGATATTGAAGTTGAAATGATCCCTCATCAAAACGGGGCAACGTCATTAAAATATATTTCACAAAGTGATAATTTTGGAGCAGTAGTAGTTCAAAATCCAAACTATTTTGGATTAGTTGAAGATTATTCAGATTTCCAAGAAGTGATTAATGAAAAAGGGGCATTATTTATTATGAATAATGACCCGTCAACATTAGCAGTTATTAAATCACCAAAAGAATACGGAGTTGATATTGCAACTGGTGACGGTCAACCGTTAGGAATTCCACTATCTTTTGGTGGACCATATGTCGGATATATGGCGGTTGATAAAAAATTAATGAGAAAGATGCCGGGAAGAATCGTTGGGATGACTCATGATGTTGATGGCAAAAGAGGATTTGTCTTAACGTTACAAGCAAGAGAACAACATATCCGCCGTTATAAAGCTACATCTAATATTTGTTCTAACCAATCATTAATGGCACTTTGGGTTACTATCTATTTATCATTAATGGGACCAGACGGACTGGAAAAAGTTAACGAAATTTCTTATACTAACGCTCATTATCTAAAACTAAAATTATTAAAGACAGGACACTTTAGTGAAGTATTTAATGATAACTTTATTAAAGAGTTTGTTTTAAGAGCAAATTTTGATGTGAAAAAAGTTGAAAAGAAGATGCTAAATAAAGGTTATTTATTTGGTCTTCCATTAGAGAATAATTTAGTTATGTTTGCAGCAACTGAAAAACTAAATAAAGCTAAAATTGATAAATTTGTGGAGGTGTTAGAAGATGCGCTACGATAAAATTATTTTTGAAATATCAAACGAAGGTCAAATTGGGCATGATTTATACACTAAGACAAATAATCTTTCTAAGCTACCTAAAAACTTAAAAAGATCAACAAGAGTTAACTTACCAGAAGTTAGTGAACCAATGGTTGTAAGGCATTATACTAACTTAAGTAATAAGAACTTTGGGGTTGATACAGGATTTTATCCACTTGGTTCTTGTACGATGAAATATAATCCAAAGATTAACGAAGAAATGGCTTCGCTTGTACATTTCGCAGCATCTCATCCACTAGCTCCTGAAAGTGCTAATCAAGGTTCTTTAGAGTTAATGTATGAAACGGATTTATTACTACGTGATATAACCGGAATGGATTATTTTTCACTTGCTCCGTTTGCCGGAGCTCACGGTGAATTACTAGGATTATGGATTATTAAAGAGTATCACCGCTTTCGAAAAGATTATAAGAGAAATAAAATTATTATTCCTGATAGTGCACATGGTACTAACCCAGCCAGTGCAGCAGTAGCCGGATTTGAAATTTTAGAAGTGAAGTCAAATGCTGATGGTACTGTAAACGTTGATGATTTAAAAACATTACTATCTGATGAAGTTGCTGGTATTATGTTAACTAATCCAAATACTTTAGGAATTTTTGAAAAAGATATTTTAACGATTTCCAAATTAATTCATGACTGCGGCGGATTACTATATTATGACGGTGCTAATTTAAATGCGTTATTAGGTCAAGGTAAACCAGCCCATATGGGATTTGATATCGTTCACTTAAACGTTCATAAAACTCTATCAGCACCACATGGTGGTGGTGGACCAGGAGCTGGTCCGGTAGGAGTAGTTAAAGAATTATTTGACTTTTTACCAAGTCCAATAGTTAGGAAAAAAGGAAATAAATATCAGTTTTATAATCCTAAAAAATCAGTAGGAAAAATTGGACGTTTTTACGGTAACTTCCAAGTTATCGCTAAAACGAATGCTTATATTAAGACATTAGGTAATGAAAATTTATCTAAAGTAGGAGGGCTTGCTGTACTTAATGCTAACTATATTAGAAAATCATTAGAAAATGAATATAAAGTTGCAATTAATGATATTTGTATGCACGAAGTAGTCTTTGACGGACTAGTTGATAAATCAACAGGAATTAAAACTTTAGATGTTGCTAAAAGATTACTTGATTACGGAGTTCATCCACCAACCGTATATTTCCCGTTAATTGTTCCAGAAGCATTAATGGTTGAACCTACTGAAACTGAATCAAAAGAAACATTAGATCATTTTATTAATGTAATGAAACAAATTAGTGTAGAAGCTAAAGAAACACCAGAGTTATTAAAAGAAGCACCGCATCATACATTAGTAAGAAGATTAGATGAAGTTTCGGCTGCAAGAAATCCAATTTTAAAATTTGATGATATTAAGGAAGAATAGATGTTAATTGATACACATGTTCATTTAAATATAGATGAATTTAAAGATCGTTTAGATGAGGTAGTAAAAAATGCCAAAGATAACGATGTTTTATCCATGGTTATTGTTGGGATTGGCGGTAAAACTAATGAAGTGGCAATAGAGATTGCAAAAAAATATAATTTATTAGCATCTGTTGGAGTTCATCCCAGTAATGCCGCAACTCATTCTTTTAATGATGTTTTAAAATATGTGGATTGCCAAAAAGTTGTAGCAATCGGTGAAACTGGTCTTGATTTGTATTGGACCGAAAACCAAAAGACTTTACCGGAACAAGTAGTAATGTTTCGCAAGCATATTGAGCTTGCAATCAAGAAAAATCTTCCATTAATCATTCATGTTAGAAATTCTTTTGAAGAAACTTATGAAATACTAAAAGAATATAAAGGTAAGGTTAGTGGAGTATTTCACTGTTTCACCTTAGGTCTTGAAGAAGCACGTAAAATTATTGATTTGGGCTTCTATTTAGGATTAGGCGGCGTCTTAACTTTTAAGAACGCAAAAGAACTTCAAGAAGCCGTTAAACACGTGCCAAGAGATAAAATTATTATTGAAACTGACGCTCCTTATTTAGCGCCAGATCCTCATAGAGGTAAAAGAAATGAACCCGCATATGTTAAGTATGTAGCGATTAAACTTGCAGAATTATTAAACTTATCGTATGAAGAAGTAGCAAAAATTACTACACAAAATGCTGAAAAATTATTTAAGCTAGGAGAATGACATGTACAGTCAAAAACTATTTGATTTACTAACAACCAAAAACTTAACAATCACTTTCGCAGAAAGTATAACTGGCGGGTTACTATCGGCAAATTTAGTAAAATTTTCAGGCGCTAGTAAAATCTTAAAACGATCTTACGTTGTTTATAGTGCTGAAGCCAAAAAGGATATTTTAAAAGTACCAGCTTCGATAATTGATAAATACGGAGTGGTTTCCAAAGAAGTTGCTGAAGCAATGAATGATGGATTACAACAAATATCAAAAGCCGATATATATGTATCAATAACTGGTAATGCCGGACCTACATATGAGGAGGATATCCCAAAACAACTTGCTTATGTTTCAATAAGGACTAAAGACAAAAACCAAGTTCTTAAAATAACATTAAATTCCAAAATCAGATTGAAAAATTTTGAAGAGGCTGTTAATTTTACTTATAAATCAATTATTGATTTAATTGAATAACTACAAGAAACGCCTTAGATACTGTTCTTGACTTCGAATATATGTAATGAGTATATTGTAGGGGTGATATACAATGAAAAAACTATTAAGAAAACTAATTTTTGGCTTGTTTTTTGGTTGTATTAGTTGGATGTTCTTCTAAATATATCCAAAACAAACAGTATGATAAGTCGGTAGAAATAAAAAACAATTATTATGAAGGAACTATTAAACGAGAAAACACATCCTATCAAATTTTAATTACTTTCGTTGAAACAAAAGATAATAAATTTATGTCAATGAAAGTTACATTTAATGAAAAAGTATATATATAAAACTCATCACGTGAAGATATTCGAATAAATTAATAAATAACCTATATTACTTGTAATATAAGTTTCGATGTGTTAAAATAATAAACGTTGTAAAACCTTGTCACTTTAGTGACCAATAGACCAAAAGGAGGAAAAGAAAAATGAGAAAGTATGAAATAATGTACATCATTAGACCATCTTTAGAATCAGAAGCGATTAAAGAAGTAGTTGCTTACTTCAACGAAGTATTAACTTCTAACAATGCTAACGTTTTAGAGTTCAAAGAGTGGGGTCTACGTGATCTAGCCTATGAAATTGAAAAACATAAAAAAGGCTACTATGTATGGCTTAAAGTTGAAGCTGATGTTCCAGGAATTAACGAATTTAACCGTTTAATCAGAATCAACGAAAGCGTTATTCGCTATATCATAGTTAAAGAAGGAGAATAATCATGTTAAACAGAGTAGTATTAGTAGGACGAATCACTAGAGATCCTGAATTAAAGTATACACAATCGAATATTCCGGTTGTTAGTTTTACTTTAGCAGTAAATAGACCTTACCTAGATTCAATTACAGGTGAGCGTCAAGCTGATTTTATCCAATGTGTTGTTTGGAGAAAACAAGCTGAAAATTTAGCTAAATATGTTCAAAAAGGTGCATTATTAGGCGTTGACGGCAGGATTCAAACACGTACATATGAATCAGATCAAGGAACTCGCTATATCACTGAAGTAGTTTGTGATTCAGTTCAATTTTTAGAAACGAAAACTGAAGACACTAGTTCAAATAACGAAGACGATTTCTTCGAAGCAACTAGCAAATTATCAGTTGAAGACGATTTACCATTTTAAGGAGGAATAAAGATGCAACAAAGAAGAGGCGGATTCAAAAGACGTCGTAAAGTTTGTTATTTCACACAAAATAAAGTTACTCACATCGATTTTAAAGATGTTGAATTATTAAAGAAATTTATTACTGATAGAGGTAAAATTCTACCAAGAAGAGTAACAGGTACAAGTGCTAAATGGCAAAGACAACTTGCTACTGCAATCAAGCGTGCAAGACATATGGCATTATTACCATTTGTTAAAGAATAATAATTATCAAAGTGGCACTAAAATTAGTGCCACTTTTTTTTACATTTTTAAAATACAATTTGAAATTTAATAAAATTTATTAAATTCAGCAGTTTCAATTACTTTAATCTAATATATGTGTTAAAATAATATTACGAAGAAAGAGGTGGACAAATGAAAAGGTGGATCTATTTAGGTTTTTCAATACTGTTTATGATTGGAAGTCTAATTTTTTTCTTTGTTGAAATTGATATTACACTAGCGATTGAAGATACGTTAGCCTTTATATCGTTATTTGTTGGGCTTGCCTTGCTGGCAAGTTCAATCGTTATCATTACGATTTATAGCAAACAACAACAAATCAACAACTTACAAAATAGATTAAAAGCTTGGACGCAACTTTCTTATCATGTAAGCCAAGTTGGGGATGAATTATTTAACGAACTTCCAGTTGGAGTATTAGTATTTGGTGAAGATGAAGATGTTAAGTGGGCGAATAATTTCGCTGTTGGAGTATTTGGTCAATCATCAATTGGTAAACATATGAGTGATATTTCTGAAGAGATACCAGCAAATATACACGAGGGAATTCACAATTTCACAATTACGGTCGGAAAAGAAAAATACGACATCATCTACAATAAAGAATTAAACTCAGCATATTTCTTTAACGTTACTAAACGTGAAGAAATTATTGAGAAATATCATAACCGCATTCCAGCTGTTGGTTTAATTTATTTAGATAACTTAGATGAAGCGTTAGCTGGTTTAGACGTTTCAGAACAATCAACTATCAAAGGTGAATACTTAGGAATTATTGCTGACTGGGTTAGCGAATATGATGGTTTTTTAAAAACATTTAGTGATGAAAGATTAGTAATGAATGTTTATCGTGAAAACTTAGATCGAATGATTCAAGATAATTTCACGATTTTAGAAAAGATTAGAGACGTATCACAGTTACATAACGTTAAAGTTACCGTATCTATTGGTATTGCTAGCTGGGATGTTGAATATGAATTAATTGGAAGTTACGCGCAAAGTGCAGTTGAACTTGCAGAAAGACGTGGGGGCGACCAAGTAGTAGTTAATATTCAACACCAAAAGATTGCTTATTTTGGTGCTAAGCAAGACGCTTCAGCAACACACTCTAAAGTTAACACTAGAGTTAACGCTCAAACGTTAAAAGAGCTAGTTGATAAAGCATCAAACGTATTGATTATGTCGCATATCCAAACTGATACTGATGCTTTTGGATCGATGATTGCGATGCTACAGATGATTCGTTCGCATGCACTAGATAAAGCGAAAATTGTTTTTGATATTGACCGTGTTGACGCAACAGTTAATAAAGTTAGTCAAATTTTAACATCTGAGGAACCTGACTTATATGAATACTTAGTAACGAGCCAAGAAGCGGCAAGAATGATGAATGATAATACGCTAGTAATTATTTTGGATACGCAATCACCAAAGATTGTTTCAAGTCCTGAAGTTTATGAAAAAGCGAAAAATATCGCGGTTATCGACCATCATAGAAGTAGCGCTGATGCTCCATTTGATGCGGTATTCTCATATGTTGAACCATACGCGTCATCAACGATTGAGTTATTAGTTGAGTTAATACCATTTTATAGTAGAGATGTTTTAATTACACCACTTGAAGCATCAGTAATGTATGCGGGATTAGTAGTTGATACAAATAACTTTTTAAATAGAATCGGAACAAGAACTTTTGAAGTGGCATCTACTTTAAGAGAATATGGTGCTGATCCTAGCGAAGTTAATTTGTGGTTAAGAAAAGATAAGAAACGATTAATGGAAATCAATAAAATAATTGGTAAAGTTGAAGTTTTCTTAGATAGATTTGCATTCTCGGTGTGTGATGAAATATATAGTGATCGTGTGTTACTTGCTCAAGTAGCAGACGAGATGTTACAAATAGACGGAATTGACGCCGCATTTACAATTACTTACTTAGATAAAGAAACTGTAGGTGTTAGTGCTAGATCAATTCAACACGTTAACGTACAAGTGTTAATGGAAGAAATTGGTGGGGGCGGTCACTTAACAGGTGCAGCTGCTCAAATTAAGGGAACAAGTGTTCATGAAGTTTATTTAAACATAAAACACTTGCTAGATTTAGAATATGGAGGAGACGGTGAAGAAATGGAAATTATTTTATTAGAAGATGTTAAAAATAGAGGAAAAGCAGACGAAGTTATTACAGTAGCTTCTGGTTATGGTAACTATTTAATTAAAAACAAGAAAGCAGTTATCGCTAATGAGGAAAACTTAGCAAAACTTAACCAAAAACTTGAAGACCAAATGAAACGCGAACAACAACATTTAGAAGTAATGAAACAACTTAAGAAAGAAATCGATTCTAAATCAGTTACAGTAAGTGTTCAAATTGGACATGACGGTAAAATGTTTGGTGCTGTTACAACTAAACAAATTGTAGAAGCATTTGAACTTCAAAACCAAATCGTTTTAGATCGCAAGAAAGTTCAATTAGTTGGAGAAGTCAACTCAGTTGGTATTTATACTGCAACTGTAAATTTATATAAAGATATAGAAGCATCATTTGATGTGCACGTAGTAGAGAAGTAGGTGATATTGTGCAACGTCAATTACCAAGTGCTGACTTAGCCGAAACCAACTTACTAGCTTCAATCTTTGTTGAGCCTAGTTTAATAGTTACGGCAGCAGATATGTTACAAGCAGATGACTTTTTTAGTAAAAACAACGCAATCGTTTTTACAGCAATGAAGTCTCTTTACGAACGCGAAAAAGAAATTGATTATGTATCAGTTGGTGAATTTTTTCAAGAAAATCCATCACTAGGAACAATTTCATTAGACTACTTAAAGTTCCTATCAGAACTAACACCATCTGCTGATGGTTTCGAAACTTATTTAGAAATTATTTTAGATGCTTCTTTAAAGAGAAGAATTATTAAAGTATCAAGTGAAATTGTTGAATCAGGATACCGCCAAAATCAAACAGCAGAAGAGTATTTAGAAGCAGTTGAACGCCAAGTCTACGAACTATCGACAAGCCGTAAAACAAGCGATTTTGAGCATGTTGGGGTTGTCGCTAATCAATATTATGCAAAACTTGAAAAAGTTGGGAAATTAGGTCAAAAAGTAACTGGATTAAATACTGGTTTTTCATCTCTTAATGATGTTACTACTGGATTTCAACCAGAGGAATTAATTATCATTGCCGCAAGACCGGGAATGGGGAAATCTGCATTTGCGATTAACCTTGCGTTAAACGTAGCAAGACCAAGTTCTAAAGGTGAAACTAAACATGTTGCACTGTTTAGTTTAGAGATGAGTAATGAACAAATTGTTGGTAGAATGTTATCTAACTTATCAGGTATTGATAATATGAAATTAAGAAAAGCGACCTTACGCCCTGAGGAGTGGAAAGAGCTTGGAGCTACTATTAATATGCTTCAAGATTACGGTATTCATTTTAACGACTCAGTTGCTTCTAAAGTTGGTGAATTAAGAGCTAAGTGTAGAAGATATAAAAATGAAGGAAAACTCGATTTAATCATTATTGACTATTTACAATTACTATCACCAAGTTCAGCAAGACATTCTAACAGACAAGAAGTTGTATCAGAAATTTCAAGAAGTTTAAAACAATTAGCTAAAGAATTAAAAGTTCCGATTATTGCTTTGTCGCAACTTTCAAGAAGTGTTGAACAAAGAAAAGGTGACGATCGCAAACCAGTACTTTCTGACTTAAGAGAATCTGGAAGTATTGAGCAAGACGCAGACATTGTAATTTTCTTACACAGTGATGATTATTATATTAAAGACGGTAGTGAACCTACTGGTTTAATTGACGTAATCATTGCTAAAAACCGTCAAGGTATGTCTGGCGTTGAATTAAAATTTAGATTTGCTAGACAACAATCTAGATTTTATCAAATTGAACAAAGAGAAAATTAACATAAAAAAGGCTTTGAATTACGCTCAAAGTCTTTTTTATACAAAAATAATAGAAATAAATTTTTATCTTATAGATAAACTTTAATTTTTTGGTAATGGTTTTCTAATTTTAATCATTTGTAAATGATTATAATATATGATAAAATTATAC
>FZPS01000184.1_pt21 | contig 22228 bp, 21 predicted proteins | sample 1817821 | NCBI WGS metagenome assembly FZPS01 (sample SAMEA104158645, study PRJEB21678) | metagenome | place: Germany | collected 2015-04-21 | reverse complement strand
GTATTATATAATAGATAAGGATGAAATAAATGTAGCAGGTTCAGGCAGCAATGCCGCTGTGCCTGAAGCAGATCCCACTCAAAATGAAGTTTCAGAAGAACCCGATTCAGAGAGCAAAGATGAAGATTTAAACAAATCAATTTCCGATGTAGATGCTGATGATAGCAAAAAACAGTCAACAGATACGAATAAAGACGATACATCCAATGAGATATCAGAAGAATCAGAGCATGGAGCCAGCAGCCAGAATATTAACGACGCTGATTCTAAAATTAAAGATAATACAATGGATGAAGAGAATACAAGTCCGGATAATACTGGGTTAGCAGAAGATAATGTTAGCAGTTGATGTCAGAGTCTGTAACTAACTATATTGATATCGAACAAGCCGCTGAGAGTTCAGCGGCTTGTTATGTTATAATAAATCATATATAATTACAAACTATCATAAAAAACCATAAAATGAAAGTAAGGTGTTAAATATAACTGACTGGCTTCTTAGGCAATTTATAAAAGATTACGAAAACATAAGCAAGCCTGCTGTAAGAAGTGCTGTGGGGCGTTTTGCCGGCTGGACCGGGATAATATTGAATCTCCTGCTGGTGGCGGCTAAGGTAATAACCGGCCTTTTATCCGGCAGCCTGGCTGTAGTTGCCGATGGGCTGAACAACCTGATGGATGCTTCCGGGTCCATTATAACACTGGCCGGCTTCAAAATTGCTGAAAAGAAAGCCGATAAGGAGCATCCCTTCGGCCATGGGCGATATGAATATATTGCCGGCTTTGCAGCAGCCATATTGGTGCTGGCAGTGGGCATAGAGCTGGGCAAAAACGGGATTAAAAGAATCCTGAAGCCGGAGCCCGTAGCTTTGGGCCCGGTTATTTTCATAATCCTTATTCTGTCCATTTTGCTGAAGCTCTGGATGGCAGGCTTTTACCGCAGCCTGGGCAGCCGTATAGGTTCAACCGCCCTAAAAGCTGTTTCGGCCGACAACCGGAACGATACCCTGGCAACAGGGGCAGTGCTTATAAGCGCCCTTATATCCCGCTTTGCAGGATTTAACCTGGACGGATGGGCGGGCCTGGGTGTTGCAGCCTTTATTATATACAACGGCATCAGCCTGATAAAGGAAACTTTAAGCCCCTTGCTTGGAGAAGCCCCTTCCAGCGAACTGGTAGAGTATATTGCTGAAAAGATACTTTCCTATGAACATGTCTTGGGAATTCACGATATCATCGTGCATGATTACGGCCCGAATCGCCGCTATGTCAGCGTACATGTGGAAATGCCCAGCAATGAGGATATTATGGCCATTCATGCCATAATAGATAAAATAGAAAAGTCATTTCTGGAGCATGACGGCATTCATCTGATCATCCACCATGATCCCATCCATCCTGAGGACGAGGCGCTGCATTAGACGGCAGCATAATTGATATTTTTTTACAGTTAAAGTATAATTTAGTTATAAAGGAGGGCGTGGGAATGAATAAGGTTTTGTTTTATGGGATGACAGGAGAGAAAATGTGCTTCCAGCACATCTTGCTGAATGCTTTGGATATACACTCATCTGGCGGGGAAGTGAGAATTATTTTTGAAGGCGCTTCTGTAAAGCTGGTTTCTCAGTTTGAAGAAGAGAAAAACCCGCTGTATAAAAAGGCCAAGGATGCAGGGCTGATAGCAGGGGTATGCATGGCATGCTCAAAGGTTTTGGGAGTATATGATCAAAACAAAGATTCAGGGCTGGCCTTGCTGGATGATATGTCGGGCCATGCAGGGATGAAAAAATACATAGATGAAGGTTACAAGGTTGTGAGCATGTAAGAGGCAGGTGAAGCAAAACCTGCCTTTTCTTATTCAGATTATCTGTTAAAGCCGGCAGCTGACGGCCGGTAAAAATTGTATTGCCAAAGTTAAACAAGCATACTACAATATATGTATTACAATATATGTTATAAAATATTCAAACCGCTGTAAATTTTACTATAAATTTGCTGCAATTTATACAAAAATATTCTTAGAGTTGAAGAAAGACTCATATCTGGTTAAAATAAAAGGGCTTGGCTAATACTAAGGATTATTATAAAAATAAATTTTACGGGAGTGTAAAGATGAATGTAACTGTTATTGGTGCAGGAAATTCCGGTATTGCTATGGCAGCACATCTGAGCAAGGAAGGCAATAAGGTCACACTATGGAACAGATCCAGTTCCACCATTTCAAAGCTGCTGGAAACCCGGCTTATACATTGCAAAGGAGTTATCAGCGGCGAGATACCAATTCATGCTGTAACCAATGATATACGTGTTGCTCTGGAAGATCCGGATATAATCCTTATTACCACCCCGGCCAATTCACACAGGGATTTGGCCGAACTGGTCGGCAAGAATATCAGGAAGCAGTCAGTGATTATTTTAAATCCGGGCAGAACATTCGGCGCATTGGAATTTAAAAGCATATATAAACAATACAACAGTGAATATGATCAGATCGTGGCTGAAACTCAGACTATTATATACACATGCAGGAAAACAGCCCCGGATACGGTTAATATACTTGCCTTAAAGGATGCAGTGCTTATATCCTCGCTGGATACCGATAACATAATTGATTACCTGCCGGAATGCATCAGGGGCTTTTTCAAACCTGCCAAATCCATGATTCAGACTTCCATCGGCAATGTAGGCATGGTGCTTCATTGTGCCCCTCTTTTACTGAATGCCGGCTGGACTGAAAGTACCAAAAGCATTTATAAATACTATTATGACGGCATAACTCCCACCATAAGCAAGTTCATAGAAAACCTGGATGCGGAAAGAGTGGCTGTATCGGAGGAGCTGGGCTGCAGGGTTGAAACCACCATAGAATGGTTCCACAGAACCTATCATATCGAAGGGGACAGCATTTATGACTGTATTCAAAACAACCCCTCCTATGAAACCATAGATGCACCAGGCTCTTTGAACCACAGGTACATTCTGGAAGACATCCCCTGCGGGCTGGTGCCCCTGGAAGCGGTAGGACTTAAAATGGGCATTAATATGGAATACACTTCCCTAGTTATTGATTTGGCCTCCAAACTTATGGGTATAGATTTTAGAGAAACCGGCCGCAACCTGGAGTTTTTGGACAATGTATCCAAGGAAGAATTGAAGGCAGTATTAGGAAGGAGCTACGAGTAAGTGAGCATAAACAACTTAAGATACGGCTTGATTAAACCCGCATTGGATGCTCATACTCTGGGCATTAACTCGGCAGCGGAGCTGCTTCGTGAATGCGGTTATGATGTTTTGTTTGCAGATGATTCCGTAGCGGAGGCTATGAATGATTATAAACATGAAGTAAGGCGCAGGCTTGTTGTAGACTGGATCAGGAAAAAAAACATAAACCGCCTGGGGCTCAGCTACCGGCTGGATCAGGAAGATGCAGTCAATATGGTAGGCTACCTTATGGAGGAGCTTAAAAAAGAAAGGCTTTTGAAATTCCAGGGCGGGCAGATTGAATACATCTTCTTTGCAGGCCTGCCCAAGGCTTGCGAACAGATTGAAAAGGAATTTGACGGCCTGGTTAAAACCTTTATGGGAGGCGAATCGGCCCGTGAAACCCTGCTTAAAATGGGGGTCCCGGAGAGCAGAATTCCCGGCGACATCTATGAAGGCAGCAGGCACGATGAATTCCTTCTGCAGTTTGGCAAGGAAATCATAGACTCCCAGGATTATTTGAAATACAAACCCCTGGACAGGTCCAACTACAAGGAATACGGCACCAGGGAGGATACCGTGGTAAAAAGGCTGGATGCCAATCTTGCCGGCAACTTCCACCCCTTGATGAGAGCCCATGTAGGCCCTTATTATTCATCCTTAAGCCGCATCGAATCGGTGAATGAGTTTATATCCTGGGCCCAGGAGCTGGCCAAGGCCAATTACCTGGATATTCTCTCCATCGGCAGCTCCCAGCTTACCCAGTCCAATTTCGGTGAAGACTGGGAAGGCAAAACCAACGGGGGCGGGGTGCCCATAAACTCTCCCGACGAATACAGGATGATCTGGGAAGCTTCCAGGCCTCTGCTGGTCCGGACCTATGCCGGAACCAAAAATATACCCTGGCTTGCCAGAATGCATGAAGAAACCATCAACATATGCTGGCATGCCCTGTCGTTCTGGTGGTTCAACAGGATAGACGAGCGGGGACCGTATGATGTATACACCAATTTGAAGCAGCATGTGGAAACCATCAGGTATATAGCTTCCACCAATAAACCCTTTGAAGCCAATGTATCCCACCATTTTGCCTTCAGGGGCGCTGATGATGTAACATATATTGTAGCTGCATACCTGTCGGCCAAGCTGGCTAAAAAACTGGGCATAAAAACCTTTATACTCCAAAACATGCTGAACACCCCCCGCCTGACCTGGGGAATTCAGGACCTGGCCAAGTCCAGGGCTCTTTTGAGGCTCATGAAGGAACTGGAGGACAATAGCTTCAGGGTGCTGCTCCAGCCCAGGGCAGGCCTGGATTATTTCAAGCCCGACTTGTATGAAGCCAGAATCCAGCTGGCGGCAGTTACTGCTTTGATGGATGATATAGATCCTCACAATGAAGCCAGCCCGCCCATTATCCATGTGGTAAGCTACTCTGAAGCTTCACATCTGGCAACACCGGATGTTATAAACGAAAGCATACAGATAACCCAGTATTCCCTGCAGAAATACAGGGAACTGAGAAGACAGGGCAGAATTGAAGACATGAGCAAAAATGAGGATGTAAAGGTAAGGGAAGCTGAACTCTATCAGTCTGCCCGGAAGATTATTTCAGCCATAGAGAAATATGTTAAGGATCCTTACAGCGCTGAAGGCTTCTATAGGATCTTTGCTGCAGGCTTTCTGCCTGTGCCCTACCTGTGGAAGGAAGTCGATGAATTCAGGCACGCCAAAAACTGGCACACCAAGCCTGTTAAGGGCAGCGTAAAGGTTGTGGACAAAGAAGGCAGGATATTAAGCGCTGATGAGGTAGCGGGAATTGCCTGCAGCAACCTAAGCGATGCAGAGCACAACCTGAACCAGAGGATGATGAAATCCCTGGATTCATGATTTAATCAGAAATAATTTGTTGATTAAATTTACAGGTGCACATAAGCCCGGTATTATCTCGCCGGAGTATGATAGGGAGGAACGGTAAAATGGATAACATCAAAAAAGCTATTCAATCTGGTGAAACAATTCTTGGGATCGAGCTGGGCTCTACCCGCATCAAGGCGGTGCTGATAGCGCCGGACCATACGCCCATTGCATCCGGTTCTCACAACTGGGAAAACCGCCTGGAAAACAACATCTGGACCTACCGTCTGGAAGATGCCTGGAAAGGCCTGCAGGACGCATATGCCAATCTGGCAGCCGAAGTTAAGGAAAATTACGGCCTGCCCCTGACCAAGGTTAAAGCTATGGGCTTTTCAGGCATGATGCATGGTTACCTGCCCTTCGACAAAGACGGCAATCAGTTGGCAGAGTTTCGTACCTGGCGGAACACCATTACAGAAGAGGCAGCAGCAGAACTGACCAAACTGTTCAACTTCAATATTCCCCAGCGCTGGAGCATAGCACATCTGTACCAGGCCATTCTGAATGGTGAAGAACATGTAAAGGACATTGATTTCATCACCACGCTGTCGGGCTATATTCATTGGAAGCTTACAGGCCAGAAGGTATTGGGCGTAGGAGAAGCATCAGGAGTATTCCCCATTGACAGTGACACCATCGATTACAATGAAAAGATGGTTGCCCAATTTGATGAACTGCTGAAAGAAAAAGGTCTGCCCTTTACCTTAAGGCAGATTCTGCCGGAGGTTAAAAATGCCGGCGATGCAGCAGGTGTTTTAACAGAAGAAGGTGCAAGGCTCATAGATCCTACAGGCAGCCTGCAGCCAGGCATACCTGTATGCCCGCCTGAAGGAGACGCAGGTACAGGCATGGTAGCCACCAACAGCATAGCCGTGCGTACGGGCAACGTATCAGCAGGCACATCCATCTTCGCCATGATAGTGCTGGAAAAGCTCATGTCCAAGGTTTACATTGAGCTGGATATGGTAACCACTCCTCACGGCAAGCCCGTAGTTATGGTTCACAGCAATACCTGCACATCGGATCTGGATGCCTGGGTTAAAGTATTTGCAGAGCTGCTGGATGCGGCAGGAGCCAAATTATCAAAACCGGAACTTTATGATCTTTTATATTTCAAAGCATTGGAAGCGGATGCAGACTGCGGCGGCTTAGTCAGCTTTAATTACTATTCCGGCGAGCCTGTAACCGGTTTAGAAGACGGCCGGCCCCTCTTAGTCCGCAAGCCCGATTCAAAGCTCACCCTGGCCAACTTTATGCGTGCCCACATCTATTCCAGCATAGCTGTGCTTCAGATCGGCATGGATATTCTCCATGACGAAAATGTAAAAGTTGATAAACTCACCGGCCACGGGGGTCTCTTCAAGACCAAGCTTGTAGGCCAGAAACTTATGGCCGGAGCTTTGGACATACCGGTTGCCGTTATGGAAACAGCCGGAGAAGGCGGTCCATGGGGCATGGCACTTCTGGCAGCATACATGATTAACAGGGATGAAGGCGAGAGCCTGGAAGACTATCTGCAAAACCGGGTATTTGCCAACGTTAAGGAAGAAATTGAATTTCCCGATGAAAAAGACAGAGAAGGTTTTGCTGCCTTTATAGAGCGTTATAAAGCATGCTTACCGGTACAGCAGGCTGCAGTTGATGCTTTGAAGTAAAATTTAATGAAAGTGAGGCCTGAGATTATGAAACAATATGAATTTTGGTTTGTGGTAGGAAGCCAGTTTTTGTACGGCACGGAAGTGCTGGAAATTGTAGCTGAACGGGCGGTCGAAATGGTCCAAAAAATGAATGATTCGGGCCTGCTGCCCTATAAGCTGGTCTACAAGGATACCATCAAAACCAATGCAGGAATCACAGAAATCGTCAAAGAGGCAAACTACGCTGATGAGTGCGCTGGCATCGTTGCCTGGTGCCACACTTTCAGTCCCTCCAAAATGTGGATCAATGCATTTGTAAACTTACAAAAACCCTATTGCCATCTGGCAACCCAATATAACTTAACCATCCCCAATGAAGAGATAGACATGGATTTTATGAATCTGAACCAGGCTGCCCACGGAGACAGGGAACACGGTTTTATCACCGCCCGTCTCAGAATGCCTCGGAAAATAATAGCTGGTTACTGGCAGGATGAAGAGGTTTTGAAACGTCTGGGCAGTTGGATGCGCGCCGCTGTTGGCGTTGCTTTCTCCAAACAGCTCAGAATCATGCGCTTTGGTGACAATATGCGCGAAGTTGCCGTTACCGAAGGGGATAAGGTGGAGGCGCAGGCCAAGTTTGGCTGGCAGGTAAACACCTGGCCCGTCGGCAGGCTTGTTGAAGCGATGGATGAGGTTACGGATGCAGAAATAGATGCACTTATGGAAGTTTACAGGGAAAAGTTCGAGTTTGCCACCGATGACTTGGAAACAGTAAGATATCAGGCCCGCGAAGAGATTGCAATAAAGAAAATGCTGGACCAGGAAGGCTGCAAGGCATTTACCAATACCTTTGAAGACCTGTACGGCATGAGGCAGCTGCCCGGCCTGGCCACCCAGCACCTTATGGCCCAGGGCTACGGCTACGGCGGAGAAGGTGACTGGAAGACTTCTGCCCTGGTTGCAATAATGAAAGCCATGAGCCGGGATAAGTCAGGCGGCACCACCTTCATGGAAGACTATACTTATCACCTGGAAAAAGGAAATGAATACACCCTGGGCGCTCATATGCTGGAGGTATGCCCTTCAATTGCAGCGGATAAGCCCCGCATAGAGGTGCACCACTTGGGCATCGGCGGCAGGGAAGAGCCTGCACGCCTGGTGTTTGAAGGCAGGGAAGGCCCGGCAATTGCCGTAAGCCTGATAGACCTGGGCAACCGCTTCAGGCTCATATGCCAGGATGTTGAATGCGTAAAACCCATCATGGATATGCCCAATCTGCCGGTAGCCCGGGTAATGTGGCGGCCTATGCCGGATCTTTTAACCAGCATCGAATGCTGGCTTACAGCCGGCGGTGCCCATCATACCGTGCTCAGCTATGACGTGACCGCAGAGCAAATGCGAGACTGGGCCCGCATGATGGATATAGAATTTGTACACATAAGCAAGGATACCACACCTGAAAGCCTGGAGCGCGATTTGTTCCTGGCAGACCTTGCCTGGAAATTAAAATGAGGTGACAGTAGTGCTGGAAAAACTTAAGAAGGAAGTATACGAAGCAAATATGGAGCTGCCCAGAAGGGGACTCGTAACATACACCTGGGGCAATGTTTCCGGCATCGACCGGGAAAAAGGCCTGGTGGTAATCAAGCCTTCCGGTGTTGAATACGAGGAATTGAGCCCGGATAAGCTGGTGGTGCTGGATCTGGAAGGTAATAAGGTGGAGGGGGATTTAAATCCCTCCTCCGATACCAAAACTCATATAGAGCTGTATAAGGCCTTTCCCCATATAGGCGGCATAGTGCATACCCACAGCACCCATGCTGTAGCCTGGGCCCAGGCAGGGGAGGATATACCCTGCTACGGCACCACCCATGCCGATTATTTCTACGGCCCGGTGCCCTGTGCACGCCACTTGACCGATGAGGAGATAGACGAGGACTACGAAAAGAATACGGGAAAGGTTATAATCGAAACATTTAATAAACGCAATATCGATCCTGCCCATGTGCCGGCAGTCATATGCTTCAGCCACGGTCCCTTTGCCTGGGGAAAAGATGCGCATGAGGCAGTGTACCATGCAGTGGTGCTGGAAGAGGTAGCCAGAATGGCTCTGCTTACCAGGCAGGTAAATCCCAATGCACAGCCCGCCCCGTTAAATGTGCAGAGGAAGCATTTCTTAAGAAAACACGGGCCGGGTGCCTACTACGGACAAAGATGAGTATGCCAGGGAATCTACAAAGTTCGACAAAAATTTTGTGGATTCCCTTGTTTTTTGGGTATATATAAATACACACTGAATTAATTATGAAGCGGGGAGAAATTTCTGAAAAAAGTCTATTGACAGCATATATATTCCATGTATAATATGTAAGTATAAAAAAATGAACCGGTTACAAATTTATTGATTACAGTAAACATAAGCACTATACACTCAGCAATCCTGAATAATATTATGCGGTTTAATCTCAAAATTCTCATCTCTGTAAACCTGAAGCCGCATTGAATCCGTACTGATCTCCTTCTACATAACAACAAGAATTGGCAGCAATAGTCACACTCATGAAAGCGGTTTTTGCTTTACGAATATTCCCAATCTTTCCAATTGTCCGGCTGATTTGCCTTTTGTAACAAGATTGCTGTATTCAGCAGCTTGAATATAATTAAGGAGTTGGATAAGGGTGACCAGGAGAGTAGTAGAGAAGGAAGTCAAGTTAGATCTGGTGGAAAACCCCATTCCCATCAATTATGACGAGGTGCCTGAGTATACCCGGGAAGATTACGAGGCCAGGATAGAGAAGGTCCTGGAGTTTTGTGATCAAAGGGGTTACAGCCATTTGATAGTCTATGGCGACAGGGAGCACTTTTCCAACATTCATTACCTGACCGGCTTGGATCCGCGCTTTGAAGAGGCCTTGCTCATACTGCAAAGAGGAAAAAACCCTAAGATGCTGCTGGGCAATGAGTGCTATGTTTATGCAGGCATGATAGAAATAGACATAGATCTTATTTTGTACCATCCCTTCAGCCTGATCGGGCAGCCGGTGGGCAATGATTCAACACTTCTGGATTTATTTAAGGAATGCGGTATAGACGAGACCTCAAAAGTCGGCATTACCGGCTGGAAGTATTATGATCCCGGTTTTTTCAACCTGGACGTCAGCATTCTGGACATTCCCGGCTATATAGTTGAAACCCTGTGCCAGCTGACAGACCGGCGCAACCTTCACAATGCCATGGACATATTTATCCATGAGGAATACGGCATACGTAACAACATTTCTGCTAAGGAAATAATAAACTTCGAGGCCAACGGCACCAAGGCATCCAGAAGCGTCTACAACGTTATTAAGAACCTTAGGGAAGGTATTTCAGAAATTGAAGCATCCGCTTATCTTTGCATAGACGGCGAACCCTTATCAATGCATCCGAATGTAAATTTCGGCGATGTTAACACTTCATATGGAGTGAGAGGTCCCACATATCATCAGAAGCTCAAACTAGGCGACACCATCTGCGTAGGAATGGCATACAGGGGCAGCCTGGTTCACAGGGCAGGCGTATACATAAACAGCCCTGACGATTTAACCGAAGCACAAAGAGAGATAAGAGAATACTTTTTCCACACCTATTTCAAATCCATAGCGGGTTATTATGAAAACTTCAAAATAGGCAATACCTGCGGCCAGATATACGATGCAGTGGATAAAACCCTGGGCGGCGGCCGGCCCGGCGGCATAAAGAAGTTCGGCATCGGCCTGTGTCCCGGCCATTTAATCCATACTGAAGAGTGGACTTCTTCACCTTTCAGCAAGGGTAACAAAACACCTATCAGGTCCGGCATGAATGTACAGTGCGACTATACTGTTATGCACCATGACCCCTATCTTACCGCCCACATTGAGGATGGTTTCGCAGTAGCCGATGAAGAACTGAGAAATGAAGTTAAGAAGCTTTCTCCATCCTGTTATGCCAGAATTGAAGCCAGACAGAAATTCATGCGGGAAGTTCTGGGCATCAATCTGCCGGATGAAGTTCTGCCCTTGTCTGATCTGTCGGGAGTCTTCTTCCCTTATATGGCAAACACCGGCATAGTTTTGAGTTTGGAATAAAAGGGTCCTTAAAGACAGGTTTCCAAAGAAACTGTCTTAATTATAGAAAGGAGAATGGAGAATGAAAAAGATCCTGGTACTATTGATGATCCTGGCCTTAGTATTCAGCTCTGTTGCTTGCGGCGGTGCCGGCAGCACAGGAGGTGGAGGAAAGCAGGAGGGCATAAAGATAGCGTATCCATTTGGAGCTCCACCGACACCCTGGGCAGTCAGGTTAAGACAATGCTTGATGCTGCTGCAGATGCGTTGGGTGTTGAACTGACCTATGTAGACCAGGCACATATTTCCGAAAGGGTAACAGCCTCCATGGAAACATTGGCTGCAGCAGGTGTGGATGGAGTAATAATCTGTAACTCTTCATCCGCTGAAATGACCTCTGTTATCAACACAGCCAATGAAAACAAGGTATACGTGGCTCAATTCTTCCGCAGCATCAACGAGCAGGACAATCCCGATGAATATGCGTTGGCAAAATCTTCTCCTTACTATGTAGGAACGGTTCATGAAGACGAAGTAGACAACGGGCATAAGCTGGCCTATATCCTGGGTGAAAAAGGCTACCGCAAAGTTGCTCTCATGGGTTGGGAGCCCGGCGATGCCACATTCCTGGCCAGATGGGAAGGATACAAGAGAGGCGTGGAAGCATGGAACAAGGATCATCCTGATGATCCTATGGAATTGCTTGAACCCCAGTACGGCGGAACCACCTCCGATACCGGAAGGGCTACCGCTGAAGCAATTCTCTCCTCCAACCCCGATGCAGATGCTCTTATAGTATCAGGCGGCGGAGGCGATCCTCTGATTGGCGCTATCCAGGCTATCGAAGGCCTTGGCAAGACCGGCCAGATCGGCGTAGCATCCACCGACTTCCTCCATGACCTGGATGTACAGCTTGAAAAAGGAGCCATAACAGTTGAATCCGGCGGACACTTTGCAGATCCTCTCTTTGCTTTCATGATGGTATACAATGCTGTTCGTGGTAAGTATGAAGTTCCCACCGATGGATTCTATGAGATCATATTCCCCTATATATTCGTATCTTCATCTGAAGAATATGCCAACTTCCAAAAATTCTTCATAGACGAACTGCCCTATAACGAAGAAGAATTGAAAGCAATGGCCGACTACTCCTTCGAGCAGCTGAAAGAAACTGCAGCAAAACTGAGCATTGAAGACGTTATGGAACGCCACGGCGCAAAATAGAAGTCTGTAAACAGGGAGTGTTGGGGCTGCCATTGCCGGCAGCCTCAGCCCTCTTGCTTTACAAATTATGAATGAGGAAGATGAGTATGACACTTAATGAAAGAATTCAGCAACTGAAAACGCATAAGGTATACGGCCACTATTACGGCGTAGGTTTGCTTGTATTTCTGGCTTTTCTGTTTTGGGCCTTTTTCAAGATCCTGACTCCCGATAATTTTGGAAGCTGGGAAGGGATGTACTACTATCTTCAGTCCAGTATTATCTACTCCGTAGGGGCATGCGGTTTTTACTTTATAGTAACCATGGGGCTGTTTGACTTCAGCATAGGTGCTAACGTAGTGCTCTCATCCATCGTCGGGGTAATTCTGTCCAAACAGTTCGGTTATGCAGGCCTGGTGACAGGATGCATAGTAACCGGTGTAATCATAGGTTTTCTGAACGGTTCCCTTTATGTTAAACTAAAGATACCTTCCATGATTGTAACTGTAGGTCTGATGCTTATCTATGAAAGCCTGGCATATTTTGTAGCCAGGGGAGAAAAACAGTCGCTGGACAGCAGCCTGCGGGGCCTGGGCGTGGCTCCGGGCAATATAATCCTGGCTGTTATAATGTTCATATTGGCTCATCTCATACTGAGGTACACCAAAATAGGTACATATGCCCATGCAATAGGCAGCAATGAGAGCATGGCAAAAAATATGGGTGTTAACGTTAATAAATATAAAGTTATCGGCTTTATGCTGCTGCACTTTTTCGTAGGTGTTATGGCTGTACTGGCAGTCAGCTACGGCACTTCCATGACTGCTGTTACCGAAATGACTTCCATGGCGCGCAACTTTACTCCTTTGATGGGCTGTTTCTTCGGAGTGGCATTCAGGAAATACTGTTCGCCCGTTATCGCCATTGTTATCGGTGAATTTATTATATCCATCATATTCAACGGCTTTGTAGCATTAGGTGCTCCTACCACCATACAAAACCTTATAACAGGAGCTGCACTGCTAATAATCGTTGCGCTCACCTTAAGATCTGTCAAGGGCACAATTGTTAAGTGAAGGCTTAGTTGAAAGATTGATTCAGGAGGAAAAACATGGACGATATAATTTTACAAGCCGAGAATGTAAGCAAATCATTTGGCATAACCAAAGCCGTGCAGAAGGTCTCCATGTCCTTCAAGAAAGGTGAAATCCGGGGCTTGATAGGAGAAAACGGCTCGGGTAAATCTACTTTTGTTTCCATGTTGTGCGGCATTCATACCATAGATGAAGGCAGGTTTATCCTAAACGGCGAAGAGCTCAGGATAAACAGCCAGGTTGAGGCAAACCGCAAGGGCATATCTATAATAGTACAGGAAATGGGTACCCTGCCTGGCCTGACCGTAGCTGAAAACATCTTTTTCGGCAATGAAGACAAGTTTATAAAATACGGTATAAAAAACACTGCCGCCATGAACCAGGAGGCAGACCGGCTGCTCGAAAAATATGGCTTCCACCATATCAGTGGAGATTCAATGATAGATCATTATACTTTTGAAGACAGAAAGCTGGTAGAAATTGTAAGAGCCACATATTTTGAACCACTGATTCTTGTAATAGACGAGACCACTACGGCATTAAGCCAAAACGGCCGTGAAGCCCTATATAAGCTGATGAAGCGTTTCCGAGAAGAAGGCCGCACCGTTATCTTTATTTCCCACGATCTTTCAGAGGTAATAGAGCATACTGATACCATCTCCGTGCTGAGGGACGGGGAACTGATAGATACGGTGGAAAGCGGCCAGGTTACTGAAGACGATCTGAAACGGCTGATGGTAGGCCGGGAGCTTAAAAGCCACTACTACCGCACCGACTACGGCGAGCCTGTATCCGACCAGGTGGTGCTGAACGTGGAAGGGCTTACCGTGCCCGGTGAGTTTGAAGATATAAGCTTTAAGCTTCATAAGGGCGAAATACTGGGCTTTGGAGGCCTGAGCGACTGCGGTATGCACGAACTGGGCAAGGCCATATTCGGGGCATCGGACAACCGCAGCGGTTCCGTCACCCTGGCCGACGGCACCCCCATCAACTCCATACCCGATGCCATAAAGAACAATATGGCCTACACATCCAAGGACCGGGACAATGAATCAGTGATTGTATACGAAACCATAAGGAGCAATATATGTCTGCCCTCCATAGACAACCTGGCCGAACGGGGCATTCTGCACAAGAAAAAGCTGGACCAGTTTGCCCAGGAATTTGCAGACATGATTCAGGTTAAGATGACCGGCATCAACCAGTTTGTATCCGCCTTGTCCGGCGGCAACAAGCAGAAGGTGGTTCTGGCCCGCTGGCTGGGCAAAGATTCGGACATCATAGTGCTCGACAGTCCCACCCGGGGAATAGACGTTAAGGTCAAGGCTGATATATATGCCCTTATGTATGAGCTTAAAAAGAAAGGCAAATCCATCATCATGATATCTGAGGAAATTCAGGAACTGATGGGAATGTGCGACCGCATCCTGATCATGAAAGATGGCAGGATCAACGGTGAAATTTTGAGAAGCCCGGCTCTCAGCGAAGAAGATTTTATAGCAAAGATGGTTTAAGGAGGTTAACCCCATGTCAGATCATACATCTCTGAAAACTATGGAACAGAAGAAGGATAAGGGATTTGTCAGGAATCTTCTGGACAGAATGAATATTAATACCATATTGCCGCTGGTGGGCTTCATAGTGATAGTGGTGGTTTTTGCCTTTCTGACCGATATGCGGATAGTTCAGCCGAACAGCATAAACCTGATACTCAGTCAGGTATATGTATTAATGATAGCAGCTACCGGCGTGTTTATGGTTATGACCATAGGCGGGCTGGATTTCTCCCAGGGTTCAATTCTGGGCCTGGCATCTATTGTAATAAGCTACCTGTCGTTTTATAATATAATTCTGGGAATTATAGCAGGCATCATTGCAGGGGCTGTGATAGGTGCCATAAACGGGTTCTTTCATGTTAAGTTCCGCATCCCCTCCTTCATAGTTACAATCTGCACCATGTTTTTGTTCCGGGGTCTTAATGCTTACCTTACAACCAATTCACCTGTGGCAGCCCATGTCAGCGTTACTTCTTACAACGTCACATGGCTCAAGGTGCTGCTTACCATATTGGTGCTTCTGATTGCCTACCTGCTCTTTACCTATACCAAGCTGGGCATGGTTCTGAAAGCCATAGGAGCCGGCGAAACAGCGGCCCGTTATTCCGGAGTGAGGACCAACCTTACCAAATTCCTGGTATTTACTGCAGCCGGCGGAATTACAGGTTTTGCGGCCTTTCTCAATGTAATTAAGGTGGGTTCCATAACCGCCACTGCCGGAAACCAGCTGGAAACCCAGATCCTTATATCACTGGTTCTGGGCGGCCTGCCCATAACAGGCGGTGCCAAGGTAAGGTTCTATAACATAATCGTAGGCACCCTGATCTTCTCTGTGCTTAACAACGGGCTGGTTATGCTTGCCCTGGACACAGCCATGCAGCAATTGATAAAAGGTATCATATTCGTACTGGTTGTAGCTCTTACCATTGACAGAGAATCAATCCAGGTGGTTAAGTAAACCATGCATTAATATACAGCATTAATTTCTGGGATAAGTGGTGATGAGAATTAAAAAGCATAAAGTTAAACTGAAGGACGTTGCAAGGCTTGCAAATGTATCGGTGGGTACAGTATCAAGGTATATTAATAATCACCCCTCCGTAAGCAAAAAAAGTGCAAAAAAGATCCAGGAAGCCATCGACAAACTGGGTTATATACCCAATCTGATGGCTCAAAACCTGGCAAAAGGTGTTTCCAACAGCCTGCTTTTGTACATACTCCAGGAAAAGCCCATTGTGGAATCCACTTGGCTGTATGAACTGCCCATCATACAGAGCATATATGACTACATCAAAGCCACCAAATACTCCCTGCAGCTGGCCATGGATTACCTGGAAGACGTGCAGGAAATAGGCAAGCTGATGAATGAATACATAAACAACAAACGGGTAGACGGCATAATAATTCTTTCCACCTTCAGCATAGGCGAAGCCAATGTGGTAAGGCTCATGGATTCGGAAATACCTTTTGTCCTTCTGGGCAACCAATCCGCCATACTCTCTTCCAACCAGATTCTGTTTGACAACTACAGCGCCATAAGTGAAATTATGGATCACCTTTATGAGCTGGGCCACAGGCGTATAGCCCTCATAAACGGTTTCGAAAACCAGCAGCATATGATCCAGAGAGGCAAAGCTTACTTTGACAGTCTTAAGCGTTTGGATCTGGAATTCCATGATGAATGGGTTAAATACAGCAATCATGCAGTGGACGGCGGATATAAATCCATGCAGGAGATTCTGGATTTTGAAAAACAGCCCACAGCCATAGTATGCGGCAACGATGATATGGCAGTGGGTGCCATGAAGGCAATCAAGGAAAGAGGCTTTAGAGTGCCTGATGATTATTCCGTAACCGGTTTTGACGACAACATTATTTCAAGGGTGGTAGAGCCTAATATTACCACCGTAAGAATGCCTCTTACATCCATGGCAGAAACAGCTGTAGAGAAGTTAATTGAAAATATAGCAGACCCTGAAAAGGAAATACCATTGGAAGTTCTGCCGTGCAAGGTGATATACAGGTCTTCCTCCGGCAGAGTAAGGAAATAAACTGTTGTTTTGGCTGGCATGATGAAATGGTATATAAAAACAGGGAAAGCAGGAATTCAGCTTGTGCTGATTCCTGCTTTCTGCTTTGTTCAAATAATACTGTTCAGTTTTCCTTAATTACATTATTCCTGTTCTTCTTTATTCCTCTTATTCTCCAGCTCCCGCAGCAAGTTTTCTGCAAACCCTCTGCCGCCGATTCCAAAAGCAATGGCAAAGGCAACGGCAATGGCACCCAGTATAATTATAAAAGCGGAGTTTACAATTGAGGTGGCTATGCCCAGCTGGTTAAGTATCATGAATACGGCCAGCACCAGTATTGCGGCTCTGGCAGCCCATGCCAGCAGTTTTGAATCAGAGAACCGTTTCAGTATAAGGTTTTCCGCCCAGGAAGCTGCAAAGAGGGCAAGGCCTAAGATTATAACAGCACTTATGGCCAGGGGCAGATAGGCTATTATTGCTTCACCCACAAATTGCAGCACTTCAAGGTTTAATACATTAACCGCTTCCACAACAAAGAGGAGTATCAGAATATATCGTACAATTTGCCCTATGGTTTTGGAAAGGGAAAAGTCTTTCAGCTTGGATTCAGCATGCGGAAATGCTTTTTTGGCTAGTGAATCCGTTCCTACGCCGGACAGAATGTCGGCCAGCAGCTTACCGGCAATTCTTGCAATCAGGGCTCCAATTATTACTATTGCTATGGCATATAAGATATTGGGCAGGTAGGATATCATTTTCTCCAGCATGGTTATGGCAGGCTGTGAGATGGCTGTAATGTTCAGAACCTGAAGGGCTGCAATAATAACCGGAATTAAAATCAGCACATATACAATGTAGGCTATCACAGAGGAGATGGAGGTTTCCTCTCCGGTGGCAATGCCTGCCTTTTCCTGTACCTTGTCGACTTTCAGTCTTTTAAGTATGGGAATCAGCAATTGCCTTACCAGCCTTGCGATAAATACACCTGCTACCAGAATAACCAGGGCTGCGAACAGATTGGGAATAAAGCCCAGGAACTGGGATACCATGGATGTGATCGGTGCAGATACATTCTGCATGCCCAGCTTGTCCAGCACGCCGGGCAGAAAGAGGAGGAATACAATTAGAAATACCAGTTTTCCCAGAAACTCAACCGAGCTGCCTGTTTCTTCATCCGTAACTCCGATTTTGTCGATGTACTTGGAGGCATTAAGCTTGTTTAATATTTTTACCGTTATGCTCTTTGCAATAGCAGCCACTACAAATGCCAGTATGAGCAAGAGAATTGCGGAGATTACAGATGGCAGCGATCCAAAAATCGACTCCCAAAAAGCATGTAAATAAGCCATACAAACACCTCTCCTTTTAAATTTTTTATAAGCCCAGAAGATATGTCTTATTATTCTATTAACCTCGTGGAAAGATTATCAATCGAATTTATTGAATTTTCCAAGTATTTAATTGCATATAATGTATAAAAGCGGCAAATGCATAGCTGAAAATGAGGTGTTTTTATTGAGTAAACCGGCAGCATGCAAGATATTGGTTTTAATCTATATGCTGTGCTTACTGACATCATGCAGTTTTTCCAGACTATTGGATCCTTTGGCTTATGACGGAGGCAATACAGAGGAAGGCCTACCCAATTCAGATGATACAGACTTAATCTATAGAAATTATGAAAATGAAATTAACGATTTTGAAAACAGTGACTATGAAAATGATGCCCGGCCCGTAGCGAATATTGCAGATGACATTGAATTAACCTTAAATACATCTAAGCCAGGCACCAGTGAGCCTGACACCCATACAGCCGTTCCCCCTGCCTCCCGGCCTGTACATATGGAAATCAAGCTGTACTTTGCGGACATGGCTTATATAGAGAAAGGAACAAAAGGTGCATATGGTTATGTTACGCCGGTTATAAGAAAAGTACCTGCCACATCGGGCATTCTGAAAGCAGCAATGGATGAATTAATTAAGGGCCCTCTGCCTGAAGAGGCAGATTTAAGCCCTGTGCTTCCTGCTTCTGCAAAGGTGAACGGGGCTAAGATAGCAGACCGGATTGCCATAATTGATTTCTCCAATGAGCTTATAAGCGATCATTCAGGCGGCAGCCTGGGCGGCACGATTGCCATGCAGGCTCTGGTTTTTACCGCCTGCCAGTTTGATTCGGTGGACGGGGTCTTGGTTACTGTTGAAGGCAATCCCTGGGATGAAGGCCATTTTGTTTGGGATACCCCGATATATGAACAAGAGCTATTGAGCAGTATCAGAAGTTGAATGAACCTATAATTATCGCCCAGCAGATAAGCAGCACAAAAGCCCAAAGCACAATTCCGCCTGCTTTCACCAGCCTATTGCTGTTTCTGGCAAGGGGAAGATGTGACCATATGTTGCCGTAATTGCCAATCAAAAGTATTTCAGATAGAAAAAGCAGCAAAAAGACAATTCGGTTGAAAATAAGTTCATCTGAACTCGCATTTTCAAATTCAAGGGACATACTGATGATTATAAGCAGCAGATACCCTACAAAAGAAGCAAATTTAACAAACGGGTTCTTATTTCTGATTCCCGGCGGCAGCCAGCTTTGTATGCTTTTTAGCCGTGCATTTTCCGGATGCAATGCTTCATTTAAGGCCTGCTGCAGTTCATCAACCGACTGGAATCTTTGCTCAGGATCAATATGTATACATTTTTGAATAATCTTACTAAGCCGCCCTTTATACTCCTTCTGGCCGGGCAGGCAGCCAGTAAGAAGCTCATTTAAAAGAACGCCGATTGCATAAATATCTGCTGTAGGCTTGGATTCGGAAAAGCCATACTGCTCCGGTGCTGCATATCCGGCGGTGCCTATCAGAACCGTATCATGCCCTTTATCGCCTTCGCTTTCCTTTGCCGTATTAAAATCAATTAAAATGAGCCTGCCGTCATATGTTACAAGCAGATTGGAGGGTTTGATATCCCTGTGCACAATAGGCGGGTTTTGCTGATGCAGAGTGCGGAGAATATCGCATAACTGGCTGATATACCCCGCAGCTTCATGTTCTGAGAAAGGCCCCCGGTCCTGCTGCAGTTCCAGCAATGTATTTCCTGAAACATATTCTTCAACTACGTGGATTTTTTCTTCATCTTCTATCAGTTCAATAATTTTGGGGATGCCTTTAGGCGGGTTTTCTTTCAGATATGTGAATACTTTTAAGTCAAACACATGAAGGCTTTTTAGCACAAACACCTTACCGCTTTCCGTATGCTGTACCAGCTTTATATTCCGCTTTTCATCAATGCGGGCTATTTCCCTGTAATAGGACAGTTTCAATTCTGTTTCCAGTTTCATTTCATGCATCTCACCAGTGCACATATTTGTAATATAGGAAAAGGCATATTATAATAGTTGTATAAATACTATACTAGCATATGATTCCACTATTGTAAATTGGAGGAACCATATGAGAAATGACGAAACCACGCATCTGTTGAATATATTGAAAGATGCCAGTTTAGAGGATATTGACGAATATGCCTCTAAATATCTTACCGGCCAATTTAACAGTTTCCCCGCTTATATGGATTATCTGATCAGCAAGAAAAAGCTTAAAAGGCAGGATATTTTTCAAAAGGCCGATATTCCGCAAAAGTATGGATATAAGCTGTTGAGCGGCGAGTCCCACACCACCGACAGGGATAAATTGCTCAGGCTCTTCATAGCCATGAACATGACCCTTAAGGAGACCCAAAGGGCTTTAAAGCTCTACGGTGCTCCGATTCTTTACTCCAAGATAAAAAGAGATGCCATTATAATAATTGCGCTGAACAAAGGCATATCCTGTGTCGATACGGTTAATGAGTGGCTTAAAGAATATGGTGAAAAGGAATTAAACAGCTGCCGGCCATAATTTCCCGCAAATTGCGGGAAAAATTTTTTTAAAGCCCTTTATAATGCTAATTGTAATCAGCTAATTACAATTAGCAAAAGGGGGGTTATGTTTGGAAGATCATGAGCTGGCCAGAATACTCCGCACCATGTATGAAAATGCCAAGCGCAATGAGGCGGTATGCCAGATTAATCTCTTCGGCATAATGTACGCCGAAAAAATCAAAAAAAGCGGCTGTTCTGTCAAGCGTATAGTGGAGCTGTCCGGCATCCGCCAAGGATATCTTTCTGAAGTAACCAAAGGCATGAAACTGTCCAAATATGTAACTGTGAAAGAGGGGGTAAAGAATGAGTGTTTTTAGAAGAATTACAGGGCTTGTTTTGATTATTTCAATAATATTTGCTTTTTCCGCATGCGCCTTGGATGTTGACGGTGAGAATGCCGACAGTAAAAGAAACATCCAAGCAGCTCAGGGCCAGGAGGAAGTTTCAGCATCCCAGGATACAGCGGCTGATGAACCGGCGGAGCATGAGTCTTATAATGATGTAACCATTGACAGCACAGTACTGGTTGATCAGGATGGACTTAAGATTACTGCCAGCGAATTGGTTAAGGATCCAATCTGGGGTGTGGGCATTAAGGTCTTAATTGAGAATGATACCGACATGAATCTGGGCGTTCAATGCAAAAGCCTGATAGTAAACAACTATATGATCTCAGACCTCTTCTCCAGCACGGTGGCTGCAGGCAAGAAAGCAAATGAAACCATTTATCTGTCATCCCCAGGCCTAGAGGCTGCAGGCATCAAAACCATATCCGATATTGTGCTGAGTTTCCATGTGTTTGACGGCGACAGCTTTGAGCCCTTGTATGACACGGAAGAGATAGAAATAAAAACTTCGGCCTATGGCACAGTTGAACAGCCTGCCCTGGATGATGGGACCGAACTGGTAAACCAGGACGGCATACGCATTATAGGAAAATATGTGGATGAAGAAAGCTTCTGGGGCGCAGCAGTTTTGCTTTTCATCGAGAATAATTCGGGTGAAAACATTATGGTGCAATGTGACAATATGTCCATAAACGGATATATGGTAATGCCTTTCTTTTCTTCAACCGTATATGACGGCAGAATGGCTCTGGATGAAATAACCATTATGTCCAGCGATCTGGAGGAAAACAACATAGAGAAAATTGAAGAAATAGAGCTCATATTCCGGATAATTAATCCGGAAACTTTTGAAACAATATTGGAAACAGATATAGTAAGCTTCTCAGTTGAATGAGCATGGCAATTTTTGTAAACAATTTGACGTTTATTACAAAACAATGTACTATAATAATATATTTGGCTTTGAATATATTTTATTAAATAAATAAAATAAGGGGGATGATGTGATGAAGGTTGCAAAACTGGTTATCGGCATTATTAGCATTGTACTAACCCTGTTAATTCTTCTTCAGTCATGTGCTGCATCAATCGGCGACGCTTTGATGGATGGAGGAGGAACCAGCGGCGCTACCGGGATACTGGTGGCTATTCTGATGCTTGTAGCTGGAATTGTTGCCATAGCTGCCAGAAACAGCAGGGGCGGAAGCATAGCCTGCAACATCATATATGCAC
>FZPS01000187.1_pt53 | contig 22229 bp, 18 predicted proteins | sample 1817821 | NCBI WGS metagenome assembly FZPS01 (sample SAMEA104158645, study PRJEB21678) | metagenome | place: Germany | collected 2015-04-21 | reverse complement strand
GGTCAGGTTACCAGAGACAATCTTATGTACCTAAAAGGAAAGGCAAATATTCCGATATACAACGTGTTAAAGGAGTTATCTGGTTTTTAAAAAAGGCAAAAACTTTATCAAGGGGTCACCTTAAAATGATGAATCCGCTTTCATTATTAACGTAGAAAAATTGCCTACAAATACTTGACTCAAACATCTTTAGTCGTAGATCTACCTCTGCACAGCCTTATGCTATACTAAAACAAAAACAGTGTGGTGAATGTATCATGCAAAAGAGATTATCTGACCAAATCGCAGATGATATTATGACGTTGATCGCCATTGAAAAAAGGTTTGGTCCAGGTGATAAACTACCAAACGAAAATGAATTATCAGAAAAGTTAAACATTAGTCGAACGACACTTAGAGAAGCGATTAGAATCTTAGTTACAAACGGCGTCTTAGAAATTAAGCGTGGTCGAGGAACTTTTGTTAGAGAAGATTTTGATGTTAGTAAGACGTTACAATCATTAAATCAGATTTCAGAAGCGCGAATTGGGGCAAGAGATTTATATGAAATGCGATTAATTTTCGAACCAGAAGCTGCTTATTATGCGACGATCAGAGCAACAGATGCTGAGTTAGAGCGAATTTTAGATTATGGTAAGCAAATTGAAGAAAAAATTATTCGTGGTGAAGATCGAACTGAGGTTGAACAAAAGTTTCATAAGTCAATTTCAAAAGCTACACACAATGCATTTATCGACAAGCTAATGCCTGTCATTTATCAAGCGATTGATGCTGGTGTTGTTTTGTCACAGGCAAATGATCGGGCATCTCAAGATACGATTAATGACCACAGAATGATTATGGAATTCATGAAAGCAAGAAACCCCGAAGGTGCCCGTAGTGCAATGAAAATTCATATTTTACGTGCAATTAATGATTTGGAAATTAATTAATATTCAGAGTTGTCTAACAATTCCATTGACGGCAGACATCTTTGCCTTTAAAATAATATTAATAACTAAATGAGAAGGTGTGTGTTCAATATGAGGAGCGATATGATTAAAGTTGGGGTTGACCGTGCACCCCACCGTAGTCTGTTGTATGCAACTGGGAAAGTAAAAACGAAAGATTTGGATAAACCTTTTATCGGCGTTTGTAACTCTTATATCGATATAATTCCTGGGCATGTTCATTTGCGTGAATTTGCTGACGTTGTTAAGGAAGCGATTATCGAAGCTGGTGGAATTCCATTTGAATTTAACACGATTGGTGTTGATGATGGAATTGCAATGGGACATATCGGTATGCGTTATTCATTACCAAGTCGTGAGCTCATTGCTGACTCTGCTGAGACTGTTATTAATGCACACTGGTTTGATGGTGTATTTTATATTCCAAACTGTGACAAGATTACCCCTGGTATGTTAATGGCGGCTGCTCGGACAAATGTGCCTTCTGTTTTTGTATCTGGTGGGCCAATGGAGGCTGGGGTCAGCTCGACTGGACAACAACTTTCCTTAACATCAGTATTCGAAGGTGTTGGTGCGCATAAATCCGGCCAAATGTCCGCTGAAGAATTACTAGATATTGAAATGAATGCTTGTCCAACGTGTGGATCCTGTTCAGGTATGTTTACAGCCAATTCAATGAACTGCTTAATGGAAATGCTCGGTATGGCACTACCAGGTAACGGAACAATAGTGGCAACAAGCGATAAACGTAAAGAATTAGTTCGTGAAGCAGCGAAACATTTAATCCGCATGATTAAAGAAGATGTAAAACCACGTGATATTATCACAAAAGAGGCAATCGATGATGCATTTGCACTTGATATGGCGATGGGCGGATCGACAAATACAGTGCTTCATACATTAGCAATTGCACATGAAGCTGGGATTAAATATGAAATGGCTGATATTAATAAAGTCGCTGAGAGAGTACCATATTTAGCAAAAATCATGCCCGCATCTGATATCTCAATGGATGATATCAATAAGGCTGGTGGCGTTGAAGCGATCATTAATGAGTTAACAAAAATTCCTGGAGCCATTCATCCAGATCGGATTACGATTACAGGCAAAACAATGGGCGAACTTGTTAAGGGGCACGAGATTACAAATCCTGAAGTAATTCGAACAAAAGATAATCCATATAGTCCTGTTGGTGGCCTATCTGTACTGTATGGTAACATTGCGCCAGATGGTTCTGTTATTAAAGTAGGTGCTGTTGATCCTTCGATTAAGAAATTCGTTGGTGAAGCAATTGTGTTTGATTCGCAAGATGAAGCTCAGGAAGCGATTGATAATGGCACTGTTAAAGCAGGTCACGTTGTCGTGATTCGTTATGAAGGGCCTAAAGGTGGACCTGGCATGCCAGAGATGCTTGCACCAACCTCTGCAATTATGGGGCGCGGACTAGGAACTGAGGTTGCACTGATAACTGACGGGCGCTTTAGTGGCGCTTCACGGGGTATTTCAATTGGACATATTTCACCAGAGGCGGCAGAAGGCGGACCGATTGCTTTAGTTGAAAATGGCGATGTGATTGAAATTGATTTACCAAGCCGAACAATTAATCTTAACGTATCAGACGAGGAATTAGCTGAGCGTGCAAAAAATCTTAAGCCATTTGAACCGAAGATTAAAACTGGTTGGTTAGCAAGATACTCGAAGCTTGTTACAAATGCTTCACGAGGCGGAATTATGGAAATATAATTTTTCACAAAATAATAAACGCTCTGGCTCTATACTGGCCAGGCGTTTATTTTTATAAATTTATTTAACTCGTTTAGTAGAAAAATCTAAAAAGACATTCATCTATTAACCTTGAGAAGCTAAATACTTCTTAATCTCTTTAACACACCCATTTTTTATTGTACATTGTTGCAACTTAATAAGTTTAAACGGATACATTAACTCACTTACCCTACAAAAATAGTAGCATTAGCAATAAACCAGGCTCATCAATCACACATCCAAGATCAAGAGCACCACATTACATGGAAAGACTAGCATGACAGCCACTTATGGCACAACAGCAAATTTTCAGAACTAGCGATAGCTTATTAAAGGAAATGAATTTTACAAAGCTGATCAAACATCTGTGCCTGCAGCAGACAAGAGAAATCAAATACCTAGAAAATCACTAAATTATCGAACGTCTTTGGAAGTGTTTTTGAGTTACATCGATGACTCACATTTGTCTAACTTAAATTGACAAATCAAATAATATAAAACGCACCTGTCTCGAAAGAATCTAAGACAGGTGCGTTTTTAGTCGCATAACATATATTTTTTATAGCTTTTAAATATAATTTCCATTATTCCAGAGCATCAGTTGATCAGCCTGGATTGACTTTTTCACATCGATAATTCTTTGATTTGAACTACCTCTAAATGCTAAGTTTAAGTCTTTTTTGGCTTCGATGAATCTACCATCTACTAATACGTCAATTAACTTTAGTAACTCAATTTTATCTGGACTGCTTTTGAAAAGTTCCTGATAAGTATAGCCACTCCATGCCCAAATATCCTTTGTATCACCAAATTCAGCTCTCACTCTTTTACACAATGATAAGGTTACTTGCGTATTTAAGAAGGGTTCGCCACCTAATAGACTAAGTCCTTGGCAATATTCAGCGTTCAAGTCTTCAATAATTTGATCTTCTAATTCTTTTGTATATGGATATCCATATGAAAAATCTTGAGCTGCTTTGTTGTAGCAACCTCGACAAGCAAATGGACATCCACTAACATAGAGACTACATCTTACCCCTTCACCATCAACAAAGTTGTAAGGTTTATAGTCCGCAATATGACCGAGGCTAAAGCGTTCTGCTGTCCATGTAATCGGAATTGACTTAATTACAATCAAATCCTTTCATATGCTTTTTACGTGAGGCAATTTCTTCATGACGGCCTTTAACCATTGGACGTTTTTGCGGATTACCGAGATAACCACACGTACGTTTTACAACATCACATGTGTCAGGATCAGTGTTGCCACAGCTTGGACACTCAAAGCCTCTTTCAGTCGGGTTAAATTCACCATCATAATTACATTCATAGCAGTGGTCAATTGGTGTATTTGTACCTAAATACCCGACTCGATCATATGCATAATCCCATACGGCTTCTAGTGCCTTTGGATTTGTTTGCATTTTAGGATATTCACAGTAGTGAATAAAGCCACCACTTGTATATGGTGCATATTCCATCTCAAAGTCTAGCTTTTCAAATGGTGTTGGTGATTTCCTTACATCATAGTGGAAGCTATTAGTATAATAGCCCTTATCAGTAATCTCTTCGATCGGACCAAATTTCTCAAAATCTAGTCTACAGAAACGATCTGTTAGACTTTCACTTGGCGTTGAGTAGACACTAAAGTGTATATCTGTTTCATTACCCCACTCATCTGCTTTTGATTTTAATAGTTTGATAACATCCAATGTGAAGTCTTTTGCCTCTGGGTTATCCTCCCATGCTTTTCCGTAAAATGCAGCTGCTACTTCATATAGACCAATATAGCCTAATGAAACAGTTGCACGTTTGTTCAAGAACAATTTCGACACTGGGTCAGTTGTTTTTAGTTTTTCCCCAAATGCACCATGTAAATATAAGATTGGAGCATTAACTGGTTTTGCTTCCATTGTTCGATTTGCTTTAAAGACCAATGCATCTTTCATAACAGCAAGACGCTCGTCTAGTAATTCATAGAATTTATTAAAATCTCCACCTGCTTCAATTGCAATCCGTGGTAAATTTAACGTCACTACACCTAAATTCATTCGGCCTGATGTTACTTCATTGCCATCTTTATCTTTCCAAGATTGTAAGAATGAGCGACAGCCCATTGGTACTTTAAAACTACCTGTTAATTCAACAATTTTGTCATAGCTTAAAACGTCAGGATACATTCGTTTAGTTGAGCATTCAAGAGCTAATTGCTTGATATCATAGTTTGGATCTTGCGGTTCAAGGTTTACGCCTCGTTTCAATGTGAAAACAAGCTTTGGAAATATGGCTGTTCGTTTTTCCTTACCTAAACCGTTAATTCTAATTTGTAAAATTGATTTTTGGATTTCACGCTCAATCCAGCTTGTCCCTAAACCAAAACCTAAAGTTGTAAATGGCGTTTGTCCTTGTGATGTATAGAGTGTATTAATTTCATACTCTAAGCTTTGCATTGCATCATAAATATCTTTTTTAGTTTTTTCTAAAGCAAATGCCTTTTGACGCTCTTCTCCTTCAATCCAGTCTTGAGCTGTTTTGAGGTTTTTCTCATAGTTTAATTGTGCATACGGTGCTAAAACTTCATCTACACGGTCAAAGCTACATCCTCCGTACTGGCTTGATGCGACATTGGCAATAATCTGTGCTGTTTGTGCTGCGGCCGTTTGAATCGATCTCGGTGATTCAACTTCTGCATTTCCAATCTCAAATCCTTGTTCAAACATTGTTTTAAAATCGATTAAACAGCAGTTAGTCATCGGTGCATATGGTGTATAGTCTAAGTCGTGATAATGAATTTCGCCTTTTTCATGCGCATTTGCTACATGTAGAGGAAGCATTCTTAAACCGATCGTTTTCCCAACACTTCCTGCGGTTAAGTCACGTTGTGTGTTAAAAACATTACTATCTTTATTCGCGTTCTCATTAACCACCGTTGGATCCTTTTCTAATAGCTGATCAATTTTGCGGTTAATATCGCGACTATTTTTTCGTATTTCTGCTTTTTCCTTACGTCGTTGGACATAGCTATCAGCTAAATCAAGCATACCGTAACTTTGTAAGCGTTTCAAAACATAATCATCAATAAGAGATGTTGTGATTACTGCGGGTGCACTTGCTTGAATATTTTCATCTACTTCATATGTAATCTCTTCAATTGTTTGTTTTGAATAAGATAACTTAGTATTTTGAACCGCTTGGATAAGTGCGTTCTTTATTTTTGCTGGATCGTATTTTTGTGATCGGCCATCCCTCTTTTCGATTGCTAGTTTAATAGCTGGCCTCTTCACCATTTTTGTATCCATCATTGTTTTATTACCCCTTTCAGTCTTGGTCGTATAGTTCGTTTGATTTTGCTGCATATATATTATGTCATGTCTCTAAACGCATAAAAAACCCTAAAAGGCATACTTCATTCTAGGGAGCTAATTTGTTACTTTGCCTCGAAATAACAAGGATTTTGTAAGTTCATCTTGAGAAAAGACCTGACTTAAGCTAATGCTCATACAGTGGCGGGACCGTTCCAGATTCTCACTGGATTCCACTTCAAAATGAAATATTATGTAGTATTTTTACTATATCACGCAACATATTGGGGGTCAATGAACAATTTGTGTCCATATTTAGTATTATTCGAGATTTACTAAATTTTCATCTTGACATGACTTTTTGTCTAAAATAAACTACATATGATTTTTTTGCGACAAAATAAAACACACATCTACTAAAATTGATGTGTGTTATGAAAAATTATTGACTAGCAAGCATACGCCCGAGTGGACCATTTTCGTCGATAATATATTCAAGATCATACACTGAGATAGGAAACATCGGAAAACCATAAACATATGGCGTGATTTCATAAAGTTGAAAATATATGACTAGTGATTTGTCAGCAATATAAAAATCTTGGTCAGGTTTTATCTCTTTAAATTCTCCTAATATCGGAATATCCCGTTGCTCAATTTGTATCTTGATTAGGTCCGAAAGTACTTTTACATAATCACTTCCTGGTTTAAATAAATCTTTTAGCTCACATAGTTGTTTTTTCTGCAGGTCCAAAGTTAGGGATTTAATAAACGTCATGCCATGAGCTGCATGGTAATGGTATGTGTAATTTGATTGCGACAAGCTTAAAACATCACGCTGATTATTTTTCACTTCATATAAACCGATCATCTCTACTACTGTTGTCGGCATATTGCCAACTTGAAGATTAATTAGCTCTTGAGTTTGGCTAACAATTGTTTGATTGATTAGATTTTCCAATGCTTGATCATTCATTTTTACTGCTTGAGGATAATAAACGATTTTATTCGGACCATCACTTATATTTAGCGTTCGAATCTGAACTGGAAATACAAAAGACATTTGCACCACGCTCCTCTATAGACAATTTATGCAATGGGCATAATTGTGTGTCTGCCTATAAGGATTTTGGTGTGAGTTTTTTCGCTTGTTAAGCAGATTATCAATGATATATCGGAAATCTTATACTTTTAGACTAATATTTAATCAGAACGTTAAGGATTTGAGACTAATCGTCAACAGTTGAACGACTTTTTAGACCAAACATTAAGGATTAGGGCTTTATCGTCTACGGTTGAACGACTTTTTAATCAAAACGTTAAAGATTATGCGCTTATCATCTACTTTTGCGCTACTTTTTGGAGCAAAAGTTATAGTTTAGTGCATTATCATCTGCATTTAAACCACTTTTCAGATCAATCGTTAAAGATTAGTACCTTATCATCTGCTTTTTAACCACTTTTCAGATCAAACGTAAACGATTAGTACTTTATCATCTGCTTTTAACCCACTTTTCAACTCAAACTTTAAAGATTTGCGAGTTATCATCAACTTTTAACTCATATTCCCTACCAAACGTTATAGATTAGCACTAACCTTGCAATGTTTTTTAAAAATCATCACGTGCTTGGCGTAATTTGATAAATTGTTCAAGAGTTTCTGCTTGGAGGAGTAGATTTATTTTCTTTTCTCTTCCTATTGTCGATGGTAATGTGGGTTTACCAGCTTTTCTTAACGCTCTCACCTCATCTAACGCGACTAATACGTGCTGATTAGCTGGTTCGATAGATTGAGCAAAGCGTAGATTCGTTTCTGTATATTCATGAGCTGGGTATACACGCACAATGTTATCAAGCTGTTTGAATTTCTGCAGCGACAAAAATTGTGCTTGATAATCGCCGGTAAAAACACGACCAGTTCCAGCTGAAAATAGTGAATCACCACAAAATAGAGCTTCATCGATTAAGTAACTAATATGACCTTCTGTATGGCCTGGTGTGTCCAATACAGTCACTGTTCGCCCAAATAATTTAAACGAATCGCCTTCCTTTAATACATACTGATTTAGAGGTTGAGTTTCCGCAGGTCCATATACTGGGGTATTAGGATATTCAGCTAAAATTTGCTCGACCCCACCAGTATGGTCGTCATGATTATGTGTTAGCAAAATGGCGCTTAAGCTTTTCTGTGTATCATGTAGATAATCTAAAACACCCTTTGCCTCACCAGGATCAACGGTGACAACCTGTGAATCTTGCTCAATTACCCAAATATAATTATCTTTGAATGCATTGATTGGATGAATGTTCACTTTTATCACTCCTTGGTAATAGTATACAACTTCCTCTATAATCCTTCTATTAAATCGATACCATATAAACTCCTAAAGCCAAATAAAAAAATATTACGCTCACGAACCGAATCTGGTTATTCGCATATTGATAACTATATGATGGGAGTTGATAATTTGAGTACATTTAATCCTGAAAAACTTTCTGTTAACTTTATTAATGAAACAACCTTAACCCAACCTGTAATACCAAGGCGTTACACGCTAACACACTCTGATGTTACTGGTGAATTATTTTTGGATATTGGGACCAATTTTGCATGGGAAAAAATTAACCCTACACGTGATGAAGTTTTAGGGGAGTGGAGATTAGATGAGCATTGTTTATGGTTCTTTATCAACATCTATATTGATCAAGGTGAGTTTCCAATTGATGCAGCTCGTAAAAGAAATGAGATCTTCAAACGAGAGCTCCCTACTGCATTAACTGCAATCAGATATAGTGACAGATCATTATTTACTGCACATCCTTATCTTGATTATGCACCGATCCTCATACAATTTAACTCACAACGTGACAGTCTTAAAACACTTGAGAATTGGGGTACATTTGAGCATTTCACCGAACCTAATATTAGGTAATTTTTTTATAAAAAATTCACCCATCATTAGTTACAAAAGTTCATCATGATACCGGTTCTCGCCTAATATCAGTTTGCTGATCCGGCACGATGACAATAACATTGAGCCTAAATCAAGTAAATTTGACTTAGGCTCTCACTGCGTCACACAAATCTATTTAACGACTAACTTTCATCTTCTCTTGAATGTATAGACAATATCATTTCTCTTGCAGCGTAGGAAAGATATTTATCCTTCTTAAATATCCGTTACTTGGTCAATAAACCCCATATTAAGCATTTCATCAGCTTCATCGATTACGAGATAGTTAATTTTATCTAGGGGTAAAGTGCCTTTACCAATATGGTCTAAAATTCTTCCCGGCGTCCCTTCAACAACATGCATCTTCTGATTTAATTCTAATTTTTGTTTTGCAAATGGTTGCTTGCCGTAAATAACTGTTGCTTTAATTCGTTTGTACCTACCAATGTTAATAAAGTCATCTTTTACTTGAGCAGCAAGCTCTCTAGTCGGTGTTAAAATTAACACTTGTGGCTTATTCTCTATCCAATCAATTGATTCACAAATAGGAATGGCATATGACGCTGTCTTACCACTGCCTTTTTGTAACTTAACCACTCAATCTCGCTTCGCTAACATTATTGAATCACTTGACTCTGTACTTCTGTTGAATGGTCATACGTTAACTTAGACAACGAATCAATAATCTCATTACTCAACTCAAATTCTCGATAGTTTTTCTCATTCATGATTTACCCTTATTCTCTCAGATCTATTCTCGTACAAATACGCTTTCTAAAAAATAAAAATATGGCTTAGATGTTCTCTCCTCTAAGCCATATTGTAATCAATTTTTATGCATTTTAAATTGTAAAAATAATTCATTGTATAGGCTAAGCATTTCTCTTCCAAGGTTCTCATATACCTCTAGTCGTTCTGTTAACTCAGCTGGCGGATAAAAGCGTTCGTCCCCTACCATCTCTTCTGGTAATAATTCTATAGCTGATTGATTCGGTGTTGAGTAGCTGACATACTCTGTATTTAATGCTGCAATTTCAGGATCAAGCATAAAGTTGATAAATTGGTGGGCGCCCTCGATATTATCGGCCGTTTTAGGTATAACCATATTATCAAACCACAAGTTCGATCCTTCTTCTGGGACGACGTATGTTAACGCCTCATTTTCCCACATAATATCTCTTGCATCACCAGACCAAGCAATTGAAACAGCCGCTTCATTGTTAGCCATAAGCAGCTTGTTCTCGTCACCTACAATCGCTTTAACATTTGGCGTTAATGTGTTGAGTTTTTCCAATGCCTCGTCTAAATGATCGCGATTCGTATCGTTAAGTGAATAGCCTAATGAATTTAGCCCCATTCCAATCACTTCACGAGCTCCATCAATAAGTAAAATCCCGTTTTCTAAATCTGGATCCCACAAATCATTCCAACTTGTAAAGCTTTTGTCTGGTAGTAGTTCAGGGTTAAATAAAATACCGACTGTTCCCCAGAAATACGGGACAGAGTATTTATTACCTTCATCAAAGGGTAAATCCATAAAACGTTCATCAATATGAATTAAATTTGGTAGCTTTTCATGATCTAAAGGAATTAACAGATCTTCCTCCATCATTTTCTCAATCATATATTCTGAAGGGACAGCAATATCATATGTCGTACCACCTTGCTGAATTTTAGTTAGCATCGCTTCATTAGAATCAAACGTCTCATATATAACCGTTATACCCGTTTCCTCTTCAAATTGACTGACCAAATCCATATCAATGTAATCGCCCCAGTTGAAGACAGTCAACGTGTCAGCACCTGAATAGCCCTTTGCTGCATTTAGACGATTAATAACTAGAAGTATAAGACTTGAAACTAGCACAATCCCAACAAAAGCAGTCATAATTTTTTTCATCGTCTTAACCCTCCCAATTTAATACCGCCACGTTGGGAAATGAGATAATAGATTCCCACAAGAATGAGGGTAAAGAAGAATAATATTGTTGATAAGGCGTTAATGTGTAATGAAATGCCTTGTCGCGCCATTGAATAAATTTCAACTGATAGCGTAGAAAAACCGTTACCCGTTACGAAAAATGTAACTGCAAAGTCATCTAGTGAGTACGTTAATGCCATAAAGAAACCAGCAAAAATCCCTGGTGTAATGTAAGGAATAATAACTTTTGTAAATACACCTATTCTCGTCGCTCCTAAATCTCTTGCCGCATCAATTAACGTCGGGTTCATCTCAATCAGCTTCGGAAGAACCATTAATACGACAATTGGAATACAAAAGGCAATGTGTGATAGCAATACCGAGTAGAAACCTAACCTAATTCCAGCGATCGTAAATAAAATCAAAAACGATGCACCAATAATAACGTCAGGGCTTACCATAAGCACATTATTCAAGCCGATAATTGTACTTTTACTTCTTTTTAGATGGTAAATCCAAATCGCACCAAATGTGCCAATAATCGTAGCGAATAGCGCTGATAACAATGCAATAACAAGCGTGTTTAAAACAATAATTAATAGTCGCGTATCACCGAGTAATTCTTTGTACCAATCCAGTGTAAAGCCTTCAAAGCTACTCATCGAACCGCCACTATTAAAGGAATAAATCACGAGATAAATAATTGGTGCATAAAGAATGAAGATCACAATGGTTAAAAATATCTTAGCTGCTGGTGAAGTTTTTGCTTGCATCTTATGCACCTCGCTTTCTAAATCCAGTAATCCGAATAATAATAAACATAATTAAAATAAGGAATACGGCAATCGTAGACCCCATCCCCCAGTCTTGCGTCACAAGAAAATGCTGCTCAATTGCTGTTCCAAGTGTAATAACACGGTTTCCTGCAATCAATCGCGTTAACATAAATAATGATAGTGCCGGAATAAAGACAACCTGACAACCAATTTTCACCCCTTCAAGTGTCAGCGGGAAAATAACACGTCTAAATGTCGTCCGTCTTGAAGCACCTAAATCGTGTGAAGCATCAATTAATGCTGGGTTTAAGCCATTAATGGCATTAAATATCGGTAAAATCATAAATGGAATGAAATTATAGACCGCGACAAACACAAAACTAAAATCAGTAAACAATAGTTGCCTTGAGCCAATACCAATCCATTCAAGAATATAGTTAGCTGCTCCATACGCACCAAATATCCCGATAAAAGCATAAGCCTTTAACAATAGATTCACCCATGATGGTACGATAATTAATAATAACCATAACTGCTTATGCTTTGTCTTAGATAAGATATAAGCAGTTGGATAAGACACAAGCAACGAAATTGCCGTAATAATAAATGCATACCAAAATGAGCTAATCGTTAGCTTTAAATAGACAGGTGTAAAAAAGCGCTGATAATTTATGAGAGAAAACTCACCATAAATATCAAAGAATGAATAGTAGAGTAATAATAAAATCGGCGCTACTACAAATATAAGAACCCATACAGCATAAGGAACCATATACAAGTTACGAATGAATTTATTGTTCAATTTCTTCATCCTCCGTATACTGCTCGATCCGACGATCAAAGTCTTCTTCGCGTTCATTAAAGCGCATGACGTGAATATTACCTGCTTCAAAGTCTAAACCGATCTTGTCACCAACCTGAATTTTCTTAGTTGTATGTACGAGCCACTCATTACCTTCAAGGTCGCGACATTGTGCTTCATAATGAACGCCTCTAAATAGTCTGGAGGTAACAATAACATTCAATTTCCCTTGGCCTTCTGGTTTAACTTCTAAATCCTCTGGACGAATAACAATTTCAACAGGTTCATTTTTATTCATACCGCCGTCGACACAGTCGAATCGCTTACCAGCAAACTCAACGACAAAGTCTTCGATCATCTTCCCTTCAATAATATTCGATTCCCCAATGAAATCCGCTACAAACCGGTTAATTGGCTCGTCATAGATATCAATCGGTGTACCACTTTGTTGAATTTTCCCCTTATTAAGGACAAAAATCTCATCTGACATTGCTAACGCCTCTTCTTGATCATGCGTAACAAAAATAAACGTAATCCCAAGACGACGTTGAATTTCTCGTAATTCATATTGCATCTGTGTACGTAATTTCAAATCTAATGCCGATAAAGGCTCATCAAGTAAGATTACCTCTGGCTCATTCACAATCGCACGGGCAATTGCGACACGTTGTTTTTGACCACCAGAAAGCTCGTTGATTTCCCGATTTTCATAGCCATCTAAGTTTACGAAAGTCAGTGCCTCTTTTACTTTTTGTTTAATGGCTGACTCTTTTAATTTCTTAATTCGCAATCCGAAAGCTACGTTTTCAAATACATTCAAATGTGGGAATAAAGCGTAATCCTGAAACACCGTATTCACCTGACGTTTATGCGCTGGAAGATGATTAATTTTCTTACCGTAGAATAAAATATCTCCTTCTGTCGGCTCAATAAATCCCGCAATTAAACGTAGGATTGTAGTCTTTCCGCAACCTGACGGACCAAGCAGCGTATAAAACTTACCACGTTCAAGTTCAAAACTTACATTATCTATAATTATCGTTTCATCATCAAACTGTTTTGTTACATTACGAAATTGAATAATAGAATCATTTTTCATTTCTATCTCCTTATAATAACGTGTTAAAATACAAAGCTATTATACAGTTATTTTATACAAAATAGTATATTTATTTAACAAATATTTTGCTTGTATTAGTAGTATGCAAAAAGCTACTAAATAACCGAATAGATAGCGTTTGTATTGTATTAAGTTCACCGCTAATTCAATAAATACCTGCTTTGTTTACTATTTTGTTGAGGTTCTTACAGTAAGGCATTTTTGCACGAAAAAAAAAGAGGCTATACATTGTTGTATACCCTCTTTTACTAAATTAATTAAAGTTATAATTGGTAACTATTTTATCTCTTCCTGATATAAGATCATGATAGTATTCGTAAAGACTGATGCCTAAATAAGATCCAGAAATATTATATACATGGTCATAGCCTAAGTGAGTTAATGCCATCACCATATTATAACTTCGTTGACCAGAACGGCAATGAATATAAACAGGTCGATCTTTAGGAATTTCATCTAGTCTGTCTCTAAATTCACTTAAAGGAATATTAATTGCATTTTTTAAATGACCTGCATTAAATTCATGCGCTTCTCGAGCATCAATGATAAACGCATCACTTTCGACTAATTCTCTCACCTCAGATACCTTCACTTCTTTGTATCTACCATGTAATAAATTTAGGCCAACTAATGCAGCATGATTTACGACGTCTTTAGCTGTACCTAGCATAGGTGAGTATGTTAATTCTAAATCTTTTAAGTCTTCTAACGTACCATTCATCGTAATCATTGTTGCCACAACGTCAATTCGTTTATCTACATTTCCTTTCCCAATCGCTTGTGCCCCTAAAATTCGGCCTGTTGGATATTCATAGATTAACTTAAAATGCAGTGTATGACTATCTGGCATTAAGCCGACTTTATCTTGTGGCATAATATAAACATAATCATACTTAATGCCTGCTTGCTCAGCTGTTTTAGCATTCAATCCTGTAGAAGCAGCATTCAATTCAAAAACATGAATTGAAGATGAACCGATCACACCATTATTACGAATCGGCATGCCATACATATGATCAGCTGCCGCTCTAGCTTGCTTTTGGGCTGGACCAGCTAAAGGTAATCGAGTTGGTTTTTGTAACAAGCGATGATAGACTTCAATTGCGTCACCTACTGCATAAATATGTTTATCACTTGTTAAATAGTTAGAGTCAACTTTAATTGCATTCGTCTCACCAATCTCAAGGCCAGCATCCTTCGCTAGGTCTGTTTCTGGTTGAACACCAATAGCTAAAACGACTGCTTGCGCATCAATTTTCCTACCCGAGTTAGTAATGATATATTGTTCTGAAATCTCTGCTAATCCATCATTTAATACGAGCTCAACGCCTTGATCAATTAGTTCCTTATGAAGTATCTGCGCCATATCAGCATCAAATGGTGCCAGCACCTGATTAGCAAACTCAACTAACGTCACATTGTAGCCAGCAAGTCTAAGATTTTCAGCAACTTCAACGCCAATAAAGCCCCCACCTACTACTGCAATATCCTTCATACCATTGTATTTAATATATGCATTTAGCCTCTCAATATCGACAACGTTCCGTACTGTAAAAACATGATCACGATTTACACCTGTTAAATTTGGGCGAATCGGTTTAGCACCAGGTGAAAGAACCAATTTGTCATAACTTTCTTCATACGTTTGACCTGTCAGATAATCTTTAACAGTAACAGTTTTCGCATCACGATTAATTTTAATGACTTCTTGATTAACTCTTGCTTCAATATTGTAGCGTTTTTTAAAAGTCTCTGGTGACAATAATACAAGCTTTTCACTGTCTTCTACTATCCCACTCAAATGATAAGGTAATGAGCAATTTGAAAATGATACATGAGGACCTTTCTCAAACATAATAATTTCTGCACGCTCATCTAATCTTCTTACCCGCGCTGCTACAGATGCTCCCCCAGCAACTCCACCAACAATTAGTACTTTTCTCGTCATAGCTAGCCCTCCTATTCTATTTTACCTGGCCATGCCATCATGCCGCCATTCACATTTGTAACATGATAACCGTAATGAGATAAAAATTCACAAGCACGTGCACTTCTACCGCCTGATTGACAGACGATATAGTAGTGACTATTTTTATTCAGTTCACCCAATTCGTGCGCAATTCTACTTAACGCCAAATGCTTTGCACCAGGTATCTTCCCTGTTGACACTTCAAAGTCCTCTCTAACATCAATAATCTGCACAGGCTCACCACGGTTCATTTTTACTTGAAGATCTTTAGCCATTATCGTTTTCATTCTAATTTCACTCCTTGATTTTCTTATTTTGTAACATGACTGTCAAACTTTCCGATTACCCGTAGGGGTATAATTTTTTGTGAAAAATTAGTCGTTACGCTTAACGACAGAAATTACATAATAATCTCATTGTATATAGGTATATTTTATACCCCGTATGGTATATTGTCAATTCATATGCTCCAAAACAAAAATTATAGAACCAAAAAAAGCAATCGGAAAGTATCCGACTGCTTTACTCCATAAACTGACTACGATATAAGTCTGCGTAAGTTCCATTTTGTTTTAGTAATTGTTTATGATTACCTTGCTCAACAATATGTCCCTTATCCATCACTAAAATCACATCGGCATCAACAATTGTTGATAATCTGTGGGCAATAACAAAGTTAGTCCGACCATTCATCAAATTCGTCATTGCTCTTTGGATCATCCGCTCTGTACGCGTATCAACAGAAGAAGTTGCTTCATCTAAAATTAATATATCTGGATCACTGACAAAGGCACGCGCAATAGTAATTAATTGACGCTGTCCTTGTGACAAGTTATTACCCTCTTCATTAATTTCAGTCGCATAGCCATCTGGTAACGATGAAATAAAGTGATGTGCATAAGCTTTTTTAGCCGCTTCAATGACTTCTTCTTCAGTTGCATTAAGATTTCCGTAGCGAATATTATCATAGATTGTACCTTGAATTAGCCACGTATCCTGCAAGACCATGCCGAAAAATGAACGGAGATTCTCTCTTGTAACTGTCCGAATATCAGTACCATTAATCAAAATTTGACCAGAAGATACATCATAAAAGCGCATGAGTAAATTTATAATCGTTGATTTCCCTGCACCAGTATGACCTACAATGGCGACCGTTTCATTCTTCCCAACGCTTAAATTAAGATTTTTAATAACAGGCTTATCTTTCTCATAAGCAAAATTAACCTGATCAAAGATAATCGATTGAATCGGTGCATGAATTTGATTCGTATCATTTTCAGTTTCTTCTGGCGCATCAAGGAATTTAAAGACACGTTCTGCTGAAGCGAGAGTTTCCTGCAGCTGGTTCGCCATCTCAGCAATAATTTCAATTGGACGTCGAATATTTTGTGAATATTGCAGGAAGGCAAGGACATCCCCAATCAAAATACTTCTTGAGATAACAAGCACACCACCGATAATGGCAATCGTTACATAGGCAAGGTTACCGATGAATGTCATAACCGGCAATAGCACCCCTGCCATAAAACTTGCTCGCCAAGAAACTTCATAAAGGTGGTCATTAATTTTTCTAAAATCCTCATCTGATTGCTCTTCATAACTAAATGCCTTAATTAAATCTGTTCCAGTAAAGTTTTCCTCAACAAAACCAACCATTCGCCCTAAACCACTTGATTTTTCTTGGAAAAAGTGACGCGAACGACTTGTAATAAATTTTGTTGCTAAGAAACTTAAAGGTACCGTGAGTAAGAACGCAACTGATAAGATCCAGCTAATCTTTAACATCATAATTAAGATCCCAGACACTAGCATCAGACTACCAAATATCTGACTGACACTTACCTGAATGTTATGACCAACCTTATCAATGTCATTTGTCATCCGACTAATCAAATCTCCAGTTGACTGATTATCAAAATATTTGAGTGGCACTTTCTTAATTTTCTTAGACACTTCTGTACGCATATCTCTAATCAATCGTTGTGATAAGTAGACGAGTGTTCGTTCCTTAACGATATCTGCCACTGCTAAGACGAGATACATGCCAATTAATAATAAAACAATCTTTAAAATTCGCTCAAGATCAACAGGAATTTGATCGCGAAATGCAATTTGCAAATGGTTAAGAATTCTCCCTAATATAACGGGTGTAAATACTTGAATGATCGTGACTATTACAGTGAACACAAGTGAAATGATCAAAATGAGCTTGTAGTTACTTAAATAGCTAAGCAGACGCTTTAATGTACCTTGTTTATGCTTTTGATTCATCTGTGCTCACCTCCTCTTCTCCCTGTGAGAGAGCAATTTCACGATACACAGGGTTATGAGCTAATAAGTCATCATGACTTCCGTAGCCTTTTACTTCTCCATCTTCTAAGACTAGAATTTTATCAGCATGACGAATCGTTGCAACACGCTGAGCGACGATAATTGTCATCACACCTTCTAATCGATCCTCAAGCGCTTGTCTAATCTCATAGTCCGTTCGGTAATCTAAAGCAGAAAATGAATCGTCAAAGATATAGACATTGGCATCACGTGCTAAAGCCCTCGTAATTGCTAAGCGTTGTCTTTGTCCACCAGAGAAGTTAGCACCACCCCGAACGACCTTTGAATCTAGTGGATTATCATTAGGTAAAAATTCTCGTGCCTTAGCTACAGTTAAATCCTCAATAATATTTTCGTCCGTAATGTCAGGATTACTATACTGCATATTACCGCGAACTGATTCTGAGAAAAAGAAGTTCTGCTGTGGGACATAGCTTAAACGCTTTCGGACATCATCTGTGTTAATCTCATTAATTGGGATTCCATTAATCAGCAGGTCACCCTCCGTCGGTTCATAAAACTGCATCAGTAATTTTAAAAATGTTGATTTACCTGAGCCCGTACCACCGATAATCCCAAGTACCTCTCCCGCTTTTAAAGAAAAATTAATCTTTGATAACGCAGGTAAGTTAGCACCTGGATAATAAAACGTTAGATCTTTTGCTTCAATTGCATACATGGATTCATTCAATCGTGTTGTTCCACCTACTTTTCGTGATGGATAATCAATGACTTCCTTAACTCTTGAAATTGATGTAGATGTCCGCGGAATAATCGTCAGCATACGTGACATCATGACGAGTCCAGTCATGACTTGAGCAGTATACTGAATAAACGCCATAAGTTCCCCAATATTCATCGTGCCATCGACAATAAATTTCGCACCGAAATAGACTGCAATAACTGTTGTCACACTAACAACAAAAGCTAAAATAGGCTGCACCGTGCTCATCGTATTATTAATCCGTGTCGATAATTGGTAGTATTGATTATTAGCTTGATCAAAGGTTGCTTCCTCTTCTTCATCTCTAGAAAAAGCACGAACCACTTTTAATCCCGTTAATCGTTGACGTAGTAATAAGTTAACCCGATCTAAAGCCTTTTGTAATTGCGGGAAAAATGGAATTACCACTCTAATGACAAAATAAATCAGCACAAAAATAATTGGCATACTAATTAACACGATTGCGGTTAAACGTCGATGTGTTAAATATGCCATCACTAAACCACCAACAAATTGAAGTGGCGCTCGTAAAATTGGTCGCATCATGAGTAGAACAAATTGTTCAATGTGTCCCACATCATTAGTCGTCCGTGTTATTAAAGATGAAATCCCTAACGTCTCTGTTTCATCAAAAGTCATATGGTTTACTTTATTAAAAATCCTTTTACGTAGATCTCGTGAAAAAGCCATCGCTGCTTTTGCAGAGAAAAATGATGCTGAACCACGTACTATAATTGTCAAGAGTGTCACAATCAACATGAATCCACCAATTTTAAGTACATACTGAACATCTTCTACCGCTATCCCGTTATCTACGATTAATGATAGTAACCGGGGTAAGTACAGTTCACCAATTGTATTACCCAATGTCAGGAAAAATACAATTGCGAGTAGCCCTTTATATTTTTTTAAGTCTTGAAAAACACTCATGCTTGCTCCCCTTTTCGATCGTTCTCTTAAAATAGTTTAACATAATTCGCTATAAGTCGACATTTTTTAAATTAAAAAACACAAGTTATTAGCCTGGTGTTTATTGGCTAATTAACTTGTGCATTAAATCATTTAAAAAGGGGATAACTAATCTATTTTAAAAAATTAATCTTCTATAGATTTGTACTCTACTGCCAAACCTTTTTGAACGCCTGGTCTGTCTGCAATCCGTTTGGCCCACTCTAAGACATGAGTATATTCATCCATATTTAAGAATTGATAAGAACCTTCATATAATTTACCTAAAGCTAAACGGCCATACCAAGACCAAATTGCAATATCGGCTATTGTGTACGCATCACCAGCCATATATGCTCGATCAGCCAAGACTTTATCAAGTAAATCAAGCTGACGCTTCGTTTCCATTGTAAAACGATCAATTGGATATTTCATCGGTTCTGGTGCATAAGCAAAAAAGTGACCAAAACCTCCACCTACATAAGGACCTGCGCCTATTTGCCAGAATAACCAATTAAGCGTTTCTGTCCGGCCATGAACATCTGTTGGAATGAGCTTATTAAATTTCTCAGCTAAATATAATAGAATTGACCCTGATTCAAAGATTTCCACCCTTGGACTTTGACCTTGATCAACGAGAGCCGGTATCTTGGAATTAGGATTGATTTTAACAAAATCTGAACCAAATTGATCGCCTTGCCCAATATTAATTGTATAGACATCATAGTCTGCACCATCAACACCTAACTCTTTTAATTCTTCCAGCATAATCGTCACCTTAATACCATTCGGTGTTCCTAGAGAATAGAGTTGAAAAGGCTTGTCTCCAACGGGTAATTTTTGCTCAAAACGTTCGCCGGCAGTCGGACGATTCCCACTTCTATTTGAGTTTTCATCTTCCCACTGCCACACATCTGGTAGTTCATATTTTGCCATCGTAACACTCCTCCTAAGATTAGTTCTTATCTTCATTCTACTATTTAAGTTTGGATATGCCCATTTGTTTGCTTAGTTATCTAACTTTAACCGGATTTAATAAGCCATCTTGTTTAAGTTTCTCATGAAAATTTAATTTTATAATGTCGATAATTCTCTTTGATGTATCACCAGTTCCAAATGGATTTTTAATTTCAGTCATTTGTTTATACTCAGAGGAATCTACAATCAATTTGCGACATGCTTTATAAATAGCTTGTGGTGATGTTCCAACTAACTTTAGCGTACCCGCTTCAACTCCTTCTGGTCGTTCGGTTGTATCCCTTGCAACTAATACTGGTTTCCCTAATGATGGTGCTTCTTCCTGAATTCCACCAGAATCAGTAATGACTAAGTAAGCATGCTTCATAACATGAACAAAAGTTTCATAATCGAGTGGTTCAATCAAATGAACCCGATCTTTATTTCGATATGATCGAATCGCTTGGTCACGAACGAGTGGATTTTTATGAACTGGGAAGATGACTTGTATATTCGGGTGATCTTCAACTAAGTGATTGACCGCTTCATAGATACTTTGTAGATCATCTAAGTTTTCTCGTCTATGCGTGGTCAACAATATCGTCTTTAGAGAATTAGATAGAATATCGTCTAGCTCCCGACTCAATTCTTGCTGTCTCGAAGCTACCTGAAGCAGAGCATCAATCACAGTATTGCCTACTACATAAATAGAGTCTTCTTTAATATTTTCCTTTAACAAATATGCTTTGTTTCTTTCAGTTGGTGCGAAGTGGTAGCTGGCAATTTTGCTCACCATCTGGCGGTTCATCTCTTCAGGGAATGGTGAATACTTATTATATGTTCGCAATCCAGCCTCCACATGTCCTACCGGTACTTGCTTGAGAAATGCTGCATAAGCACCGATAAATGTTGTCATCGTATCACCATGGACAAGTACTAAATCTGGTTTTTCCTTCGTTATAATTTCTGATAATTCCGACATCATAACACCTACTAATTCTTCTACACGTCGTCCCACCTGCATTAAATTAAGATCGTAATCAGGCTCGATATCAAAAAGACACAAAACTTGATCAAGCATCTCTCTATGCTGGGCTGTATTAACAACGACACACTGAATCTCTTCTTCTTGTTTTAATGCATTTATAAGTGGAGCCATTTTTATCCCTTCAGGACGAGTCCCAAAGATCACCATAATTTTAAGCATTGAACCACCTCTTCTATCACAGAATTATGCTGAGTGTGTTTTTTGTTCTAATTGTTTAAATCGCTGCGTTTTATACCATTTTACTTCCTGATTAAATAATACGCGTTTTAACTCAATAAACGCGGCATACACGACTAGAAAAATCCACATTTGTGAATAAGTAAAATACATCAATAAGATAATAAAGAAGTTTTTTGTTGTAAGCTGTTTTCGTTCAATACTTAGCGCTAAACAAATTTCCGTCACAAAAAGTAAAAAACCGGTAATTAGTAATACATATGAGACATAACCAATCGATAGCTCTAAATCATAAAACAGATTAACGATGAAAATCACGTGAGAAATTATAACCCCAGAAAAAAATAAAAAGTAAGTGAGTCAATTTCATAATACAAAAATCTAGTTAAGAACACGAACAATTACAAATGAAAATACAATATAATACGTAAATAAAGAAGCCTAATCAAGTGATTGGAACGGCAGGCGGCGACTCCAGCGGGA
>FZPS01000198.1_pt21 | contig 22231 bp, 21 predicted proteins | sample 1817821 | NCBI WGS metagenome assembly FZPS01 (sample SAMEA104158645, study PRJEB21678) | metagenome | place: Germany | collected 2015-04-21 | reverse complement strand
GGCCACTTCAACCGCAGCCAGTTTGAATCCAAGTTGATCGCCAATGAGGCGTTTACCGCTGTCTGCTCCCCCGCTAACAAGCTTGCCGCTCAAAGCAGTGCCATCGAGGATCTCCTTGACCAAACCTTGATTCTGCGGGAACCGGGCAGCGGCACCCGGGATATTCTGGAGCAGGCCCTGTATCATCACAATCTCACTGTCCACGACTTTAAGCACAGAATTGTCGTCGGCAATATGACCGCTATTAAAGAATTATGCCGCCAAAACATGGGGATTACCTTTATGTATCGGGAGGCTGTCAGAAAAGAGCTGTCCCAAGGAACCCTCACAGAAATTTCTCTGGAAGATTTTCAGATCAGCCACCCATTTAATTTTGTGTACCTGAAAAATTCCCCTGATCAGGCTCACATTGAGTACTGGTTTGATCAAATCATCAAGCTGCGGGAATCGATCTAATCTGCACCCTTCCCCAGCTTCTCAATCTGCTCCTTGGTCTCCGGCTTAACAGCATCGCCGAGATAGTTTCTGGTCAGCTGTTCCCGGCTGAGCTGGCGCGTCTGCTCCACCACAAATTCTAGTTCCTTGAGAAGGTCCTGGGCTGAGAGGACCACTGAACCGGCACCGCTGATAATAATCTGCTCCAGGGCATCAGAGGTGGCCACAGTAATTTTGTATTTATTTTGATGCTCATAGGCAAACCTTTCAATATATTCGTCCGCAGTCTGGGCTTCTTTGGTAAACACCACTTTAATATTGTGGTAATCGCTGATCCGCTCAATCTGCCCGGGCACGCGGTAAGCATCAAACACAACAATCACATGGCACTGCTTTACAGCCTGGTAGCTGCAGAGGGCGTCCAACAGCTTAACCCGGGCTGCATCCATATTATCCTCGGCAAGCTCAGCCAGTTCCGGCCAGGCGTGAATAATGTTATACCCATCAACTAAGAGAAACTGCTCCTTGACTTCCTGCTGAGCTTGCCCTGATTTTGTTTTCGGCTTTTCAATTTGTTTGCGGCGCCGCACCCAGTTAGTTTTCCGGCCTTTGTTGGCATTGACAGCCTGCTCGTAGTAATCGTATTTTAAATCGGTAAAATCAACTTCACTGCTCTTAAACACAGCAGACCGCCTGCTGATGCTGGGCTCCTCTTTGAGAGTACTTTCTAAATGCATGTAGTGCTTAACCTGATCCCAGCTGACGTAGAACCCAGCCCCATTGGCATAGAAAATCGAGCCGGTGGGGTTGTCCAGATCCCGTTCTGAGTCATAGCCAATTTCAGCAATCACTTCTTCTGCGTTGTGGCACCGCTTGTAACCAGCAGGATAACAAAAAAGCCTGCCCATCCCCTTAGTATAAGCAGTAACTTCCTGATGGTAGTTGCGCAGGGTCACAACTGGAGCACTTCCGGTTAAAACCGCAAAACCATCATCTGTTTCGGTAACTTCGCAGGTGCCTCCCATTTGATCGATATCGGTCATTGCCCGACCGATATTGTGCTCCGGCACTTCCAGCCGAAAATCATAGTATGGTTCTAACAGCACCGACTCAGCCTGCTTCAACCCCTGGCGCACCGCCCGGTAAGTTGCTTCCCGAAAATCACCGCCTTCCGTGTGTTTCAGATGAGCACGGCCGGACACCAGAGTGATTTTCATATCGGTAATCGGAGAACCAGTCAGCACGCCTTTGTGGGTTTTTTCCTTCAGATGGGTCAGTACCAAGCGCTGCCAGTTTTTCGCCAGCACCTCCTCACTGCAGCTAGAATCAAATACTAAACCGCTGCCGGGGGGACCTGGTTCCAGCAGGAGGTGCACCTCCGCATAGTGGCCTAGAGGTTCGAAATGGCCGACCCCCTCCACAGGCCCAGCTATTGTCTCTTTATATAGGATTTTTCCGGTATCAAACTCCACTTCCAGATCGAAGCGGTCCTGAATCAGCCGCTGGAGAATCTCAACCTGCACTGCACCCATAATCCGGGCTTGGATCTCCTGGAGCTGCTCATCCCAAACAATCCTCAGTTCGGGTATTTCTTCCTCCAGTTCTTTAAATTTCGGCAGCACTGCCTGGGGATCTACTCCCGCCGGCAGCAGAATCTGGTAGGACAGCACCGGTTCTAACAGCGGCTGGGCACCATCGTTTTCGATTCCCAGCCCTTCTCCCGGTCTGGTTTTAGTCAGGCCAGTTACCGCACAAACCATCCCAGCATCAACCTTGCTGACCGCAGTAAACTTATCTCCGGAGTAAAGCCGAATTTGATTAACCTTTTCTTCCCAATCTCCACTGCTCACTAAATCCCTAACCTTTAAACTGCCCCCGGTAAGCTTTAGATGGGTAAGGCGGGTGCCCTGGTCATCCCGGGAAATTTTGAAAACCCGGGCGCCAAATTCCCCAGGATATTCGGGAGCAGTGCTGTACTTTTCAATTCCTGTTAAAAACTCCGCAACCCCCTGCAGCTTCAAAGCGGAGCCAAAGTAGCAGGGAAACACTTTCCGCACCCTAACTGCAGCCTGAATCTGGGACAGCTCGAGCTGATCTGCTTCAAGATAGGTTTCCAGTAAAGCTTCATCACACAATGCCAGCTGTTCGTAAAAGCTGGCACTATCCTCCAGGCTGAAATCACAGCAGCCTTGATCCAGCTTAAGTTTCAGCTGCTCAAGAACGCGGTCCCGATCCGCTCCTGGTTGATCCATTTTATTGATAAAAATAAAAGTGGGGATCTGATACCGCTCCAAGAGCCGCCATAAGGTCTGAGTATGTCCCTGGACACCATCAGCAGCGCTGATCACTAAAATCGCGTAATCCAGGACATTCAAGGTCCGCTCCATTTCAGCCGCAAAATCCACGTGACCCGGCGTATCCAAAAGGGTAACCTGGAGATCTCCCCATGCAAATATCGCTTGTTTAGAAAAAATGGTGATACCCCGCTGTCTTTCCAGCTCATGGGTATCTAAATAGGCATCCTGCTTATCTACCCTGCCTAGCTTTCTGATTTCACCGCTGGTATAAAGCAGCGCTTCAGATAATGTGGTCTTGCCCGCATCCACATGGGCCAGGATTCCGATCACTAATCTTTTCATGCCGCAATTCAATCCTTCGTTCAAAATATCCGTAGCTTATCTATTATTATTATCATATCAATTTGCGTGCCAGGTTGCAATCGGCGCACCTAACCTCTCCTTGACCCACTGCTCTAGAAATAACAAATCAAGCATTAATGCAGGATCGTTAGGCGAGGATGCCGGGGGGTTGATAAATAAGCTCCGCACTATGCTTGATTTGTTTAAATCCTTTGATTTACATTTTTTATGTTTTTGTAACATTTAATTGGAACTTAACGTATTTCTATTTTTTTGTCAATATCTTTTCGGCAAAATTTAATAAAATCCGACAAACTACGAGTTTTTCTCGATCTTAAATTTATCCACCAGCTCCCGCAGCTGGGAACTGATTTCGGTCAGCTCCTGAGCTGAGCTGGCAACCTGTCCAATAGCAGCAGCCTGCTCTTCAGTAGCGCTGGCCACCTCATGACCGCCCACATTCAGCTCCTTTAAGGCAGCGGAAAAGTCAGTGATCTGGATCATAATTTCTTCCACCACATTTAAGATCCTGTTGAGGAGATCGCTGGATTGATCAACCTGCACAATTGCCTGATCCGCTTGATTCGAACCTGCACTCATATCCGCAACTGCAGTCGAGATGCGCGCTTGAATCTGGGAAATCAGAGCACCAATCTCAGTAGTTGCTCCACTGGACTGCTCTGCCAGCTTGCGCACCTCATCCGCTACCACCGCAAATCCGCGACCGTGCTCACCGGCTCTAGCTGCCTCAATAGCAGCGTTTAAAGCTAACAGATTGGTCTGATCCGCGATTTCTTCAATCATGCCGGCAATGCTGCCAATCTGCTTGGACAGCGTGCCCAGCTCGCCGACTTCTAAAGCCATTCTTTGAATATTATCCCGCAGCGCGTTCATCTGAATGGTAATATTCTCGATCGCCCTGGTGCCATCTGTTACCTGCTGAGAAATTTCCTGCACCTTGGCATTCATCATCTGAGCATTATTATTCATATCGTCTAGGGTGCTGGAAAACTGATTGGTAACGCTGGCAACCTGCTGAATCGATGCGCTCACTTCTTCCGAAGCTGCTGCCAATTCTGCACTGGTCACTTTAACTTTATCGGTTGTTTCCGCCGTCAAGCCTAAGGTAATTCGCATACTCTCTACAGTTTGGTTAATCGCCCGTCCTAACACACCAACCTCATCAGATGTTTTCACCGGCACAGTTTGGGTAAAGTCCCCTGCAGCAATTCCTTCCACAACGTTTTTCTGCAGTACCAGGGGAGCGGTAATCCGCCGGGCAATCACCACCGCAATACTGATCCCGATCAGAATAAACACCAGGGAGATGCTCACCAGATAATACGTTAGATCTCGCACATCCTGCAGGACATCTGCTTCTACCGCTCCTATGCTCATGATCCAGCCGGTAAGCGGCATCGGTACAATTCCAGTGATAATCGTATTGTCTAAATAGTGGGGACGGACAATGCCGCTGCTGCCAGCCCCCAAATCAGTCAGGGCTCTGCCAATGTCCGCCAATTCAGCAGTATCTGTAAAGATATTGCGCTGCTCAAGCACATATTCCCGAACAGGACTGGCCATAACAGTACCATCCTGGCTGAAAATAAACGCCATCCCCCCTTCGCCAAAGCCGAGACGCTCGGTAATATCACTTAAAAATCCCGCTTCAGCTCTTGCCATCAGCACCCCAACCACCTGGTTGTTCCGTTTAATCGGCACAGTTAAGCCTAATACAACTGTACCTGTTGCCCGATTGACTATTAAATCTGAGGCTGTTGCTGTGCCGCTGAAAGCTCGTTTTACGTAGTCGCGGTCCCCTACATTGACCACTGTACCATCATCATGCCAGGCATCCCCATTGGGGTAAACTACAGACAAAGCTTCATAAATTCCCAGGCGCCGCAGTTCAGACTGAAGCACCGGCCGCTGAACACTCCAGTCCATGCTCTGGATCTCCGGCCTGGCCGCAATCGCTTCGAGGGTGGAAAAATGAGCCAGCAGGCGGCTTTCAACATAATGGGCCGCTTCCTCAGCCTGCATCAGCAAAGCTGTTTCCACCTGATTAATCACCGCCCGGGAGCCGCCGAGATACGAGAAAAACCAAAGTCCCAAACAAATCATGAGAATCAGTACACCAATAGAAACACCCAACCGAACCGCAATACTCTTTTTCATAGAGAACAACTCCTCCTTGGGTCACCAGTTTCACAAGGCTGTCTTTGCCTACACCGCTTCCGCTTTACCGCAGCTTAAACTCGGAATAAATATGCTCATACTGATCCAGCACTCGATCTACGCCAATATAGAAGCTGGTATTGCGGACCACATCATCCGGCATATTCAGCATCGGGTTGCTGCGGAATTCTGCGGATAGATACTGTTCAGCGGCTTTATTAGGACTGGTGAATTTGGTCAGTTCAGCGATCCTGGCTGCATTCTCAGGCTGCATAATAAAATTCAAGAACTGATAAGCTCCCGCTTTATTCGGCGCCTCTTTAGACATGACGAAGCAGTCGATGTAAATCGGCATGCCTTCTTCCGGAAAGACCGGCTGTAGCCTTGGATCAGCTGCCTGCCCCTTCACCGCTTGATTTGAATACATAAAACCAACAACCGCTTCACCGTTTACTAAGGAATCCTCGGGAGTATTAGTTTCAAAGCGGACAATATTATCCTTGAGGGCAAACAGCTTTTCCTTTGCCTCTGCTACCTTAACCGGATCGGTTTCGTTGTACTCGTAGCCCAGGGACTTGAGCACTAACCCGATCACCTCCACCGACCAGTCGATCAGCACAATTTTGTTTTTCAGCTCCGGCTGCCACAGATCTCGATAACCTTTAATCGGACTGGCACCAAGCTCCGCTACCGCTTCTGGATTAACCAGCAGGAAAGAGGTGGAGATGGCATAAGGAATCGAGTATTCGTCCCCTTCATCGTAATAGTTGCCCTGGTACACCGGATTAATATTTACAAGATTAGGGAGCTGTTCTTTATCCAGCTGTTCCAGCATTCCATTCTGCCGCAGGATATCAACCATATAATCGGTAACCACTGCCAGATCATACTGATCCGGATTAGCCTCCAGCAGCGACTGCATATCCTCGTTTGAGGTCACTTCCTTGTAATTAACCTTAATCCCAGTTTCTTTAGTAAACTCATCAATAATCGCCCGGGGAATAAAATCGCCGCCCCAAGTCATGAGATTGATCTCGCTCCCCTTGTCCTTACCGCCGCTGAAATAGACAACCAGCGCAGCCGCCAGGACAAGCACCACAGCAATAATAATTCCTCTGTTTTTCAATCCGATAACCCCCTCAATTTACTGTTTTTACTGATCACTTGGTTCAAGCCAATCACGAAAAAGGTGCCTACTAAAATTAAAGTACAGAGCGCATTCACCTTCGGTGTAACTCCTACCCGCATCATTGAGAAAATGTGCACCGGCAGAGTAGTGGTTCTTGGTCCAGACATAAAGGTGGAAATCACCACATCATCCAAGGACATGGCGATCGCCAGCAGCGAAGCAGTGGTGATTGACGGCATCACTAACGGCAGAATAATTGTCTTGACTGTCTGCCATTTGGTTGCCCCCAAATCCCGAGCTGATTCAATAATTGACCGGTCAATTTCCGCCAGCCTCAGCTGGACCATGATGTAGACGTAGGGCACGCAGAACAACGAGTGGGACAGCACCAGGGTGAGATGGCCAAAGGGCAGACCCAAACCGTTGAAAAATACCAATAGGGATACACCTAAAGCCACTTCCGGAACCAGCAGGGGAAGAATCATTACCCCCTGAATGGTTTTCTGCATGCCCTTGGTAACCGCTAAAGAAATTACTGCCGCTGCTGTACCCAGCACCGCTGAGAGCAGTGCTGTTAAAATCGCTACCTGCAGGCTCACTAAAAAAGCCTGACCGATCACCCGATCGCGAAATAATTCTCGATACCAGTCTAAAGTCAAACCAGACCACTGGGCGGTGGAGGAACTGGCGTTAAAAGAGTATAAAATCACGCTTAAGACCGGCAGATAAAGGACTACAAAGAACAGCGACAGGTAAAAAACTTCAAATCCACTAACTCTTTTTCTCATTTAAACAACCCTTCCACTTTGTCCTTGGTAATCCGCCCATAAACAGCTAAAACTCCAAGTACCAAAAGAATCATCCCCACTGAAAAAGCAGCTGCCAGCGGCCTGTTTCTGCCCCTAGTTGCCAGGGTGTTGATCAAATTGCCTAAAAAGACAGTCTGGCCGCCGCCTAACAGATCTGCAATGAAGTAGAGGCCTAAAGCAGGAATGAACACCAGGGTAAACCCACCGGCGATACCGGGAACAGTCAGCGGCAGGGTAATCTTAAGAAAGGTTTTCCACCTGCTGGCTCCCAAATCATAAGAAGCCTCCAACAGCGACTGATCCAGCTTATCCACGGAATTGTAGATGGCAATAATCATAAAGGGAATCAGCATGTACGCTGTACCGATTAGAGTTGTGCTGAATTTGTACATCATGGGAATCGGTGCGTCAATCAGTTTTAAAGCGATTAATATGTTATTGATAACACCGGAGCTGCCGAGGAGTATTACCCACCCATAAGTTCGGAGCAGACTGGAAATCCAGAACGGCAGCATAATTAAACCAATTGCGGCTGCCCGCTGTTTCCGCTCCAATTTGGCGGTAATATACGCTACTGGATAGCCAATCACCAGGGTAATAATGCCGGTCAGCACTGCCAGCAGAAACGAGTTGAGAAACACCTTGAGGTAAACCGGGTCAAAGACCCGCTGATAATTCTCAAGGGTAAATTGGAACACAATATTGCCCAAGCTGTCCCTGGACATAAAGCTGAGCACTACAACATAGATCAGGGGAATCCCCACCAACAGACCAAACCAGACGAGAATGGGAATCGCCAGCAGATTCTGCCGCACTGTTTTCATGCTGAACCAGCCTCCATCGGCAGCAGGATCGCGCCATGATCATCCCAGGATAGATACACCTGGTCCCCCACCTGATAATCTGATTCGCTCTGCTGATACTCAACAGCTGTAATCACTGCATCTTCAATCTGCACTTCAACCCTGATCTGATACCCAGCATAATGCACCGATAAAACTGTTCCCGCAAGGGAATTAGGACCGGGCTCAGCTGCAATCCGAAGTTTATCCTTGTGAACTGCCAGCATCCCCCTCTGACCTGCCTCAAGGTACGCAGCACTGCGCACGTTTATAATGCGGCTGCCCAGCTTTACCTGGGAATAGGAATCAGCGGTTGCTAAAACCTCTACTTCCAGCAGGTTGCGATCGCCAATAAAATCAGCCACAAAGAGATTGACCGGATTATTGTAAATCTCCCTGGGAGTGCCAATCTGCTGAATCCGACCCTGGCTCAGCACCGCAATCCGATCTGACATGTTTAACGCTTCATCCTGATCATGGGTAACATAGACAAAGGTGGTGCCGGTCTTTTTCTGCAGTTGGGACAGTTCGGTCTGCATATGCTTCCTCAGTTTCAAATCCAAAGCACCTAAAGGTTCATCGAGAAGCAGAATGTCCGGCTGATTGATTAACGCCCGGGCAATGGCAATGCGCTGCCGCTGACCCCCAGAGAGCTGGTGGGGCATCCGCCCTTCATAACCAGTCATTTGGACTAAATCCAGCATCTCTGCAACTTTTTCCTGCAGCTCCGGCTCGGCCATAGTCCTTTTCACCCGGGGACCGTAAGCAATATTGTCGTAAACATTTAAATGGGGAAATAAAGCGTAGTTTTGAAAAACAGTGTTCACATTCCGTTTGTTTGGCTCCAGCTCCTTAATTGAAACACCATTAAGGAGCATATCGCCGGAATCGATCCGTTCCAGACCGGCGATGCATCTCAACAGCGTTGTCTTGCCACAGCCAGATGGACCAAGCAGAGTGAGAAACTCTCCCTGCTGGATATCAAGGGTAATATCTTTGAGAACATGAACATCACCAAAAAACTTATTGATGTTTACCAAACTGAGCAGCGGTTTCTTCACGAAGAACTTCCCTTCCTCACATATGTATTAGAATATAATTATACTATAACCTTCTCCTGTGAACACTTCTAAATCTGAATCTATCTACCTGTTTATTCAACATTTAAAAAGACCTCACCTGCCCTTGGTGTTTATCCTGAGAGCAAGTGAGGTATGCGTAAATTTACTGTTACTCCAGCTCAACTAGTCCTGTATTCAGGGCATAATAGCGTCCCTGCTGCTGCATCAGCTCTTCATGACTGCCCCGCTCAATAATCTCGCCGTTTTCGATTACCATAATCGCATCAGCATCCCGCACTGTGGACAGCCGATGGGCAATCACAAAGGTTGTTCTGCCTTCCATCAGTTTATCCATGCCTTCCCCAATCAGCCGCTCGGTCCGGGTATCAACTGAAGAGGTAGCTTCATCCAGGATTAATACTGTTGGGTTGGCAACTGCAGCCCTGGCAATCGACAGCAGCTGCCGCTCTCCCTGGGAGAGGTTTTCGCCGCCTGCTGTCAGCACTGTATCGTATCCCTGCGGCAGATGCTGGATAAAGTAGTGGGCATTGGCCAGTTTGGCAGCTTCCACAACTTCTTCATCAGTAGCATCAAGCCTGCCGTAGCGGATGTTGTCGGCTACAGTACCTTCAAACAGGTACACATCCTGAAGCACGATGCTCATGGTACTCCGCAGATCATGCTTATTGATCCGGCGGATATCAATTCCGTCAAAGAGAATCTTGCCTTTATCGATTTCGTAGAAGCGGTTGATCAGGTTGGTGATAGTTGTTTTACCCGCTCCGGTTGATCCTACAAAGGCAATCTTCTGTCCCGGCTTAGCCCAGAGGCTGATGTTCTTCAGCACCCGCTGCCCCGGCACATAGCCGAAATCAACATCTTCAAACTGAATATGGCCTTTCAGCGGCTGATAGACAATTCCGTCTTCCGTCGGCACTGCCCAGCAGAGACCGTTTTTACCGCTGCAGTCAGCAACCAACCTTACCTCACCCTGATCTGCCTCTGGTTCCTGATCGAGGATGTTGAAAATCCGCTCAGCCCCGGCAATGGCTGCAAACAGGGTGTTCAGCTGGTTGGAAACCTGGGTAATCGGCCGGGAAATTGTCCGCGTGAACTGGAGAAATGCTGCAATGTTCCCGATAGTGACGATGCCAAGAATCGCCAGGTAAGCTCCACCCATGGAAACCAGTCCGTAGAGGACAAAGGATAAACTGCCCATGATCGGCATCAGCATAACGCCGTAAGTGGAGGCATTGGTGCTGGTCTGGCGCAGCCTTTCGTTTTTATCAACAAAGGTGTTAATTGCCCTGTCCTCATAGTTAAAGACCTGGACTACCTTTTGACCGCTCATCATCTCCTCGATGTACCCATTCATATCAGCCAGCTGAGCCTGCTGTGCCCGGAAGTATTTTGCGGATCTAGTTCCAACATAACGGGTTGCAGCAAACATAAACACCAGCATCAGTACCACAATCGCGGTCAAGGCGGGACTGATCACCAGCATCATAATGAAAGTACCGATAAAGGTAACCGCTGAGATTAAAATCTGGGAAGCGTTTTGCTCAAGGGCTTGGTTGAGCATATCCACGTCGTTGGTAAAGGTGGACATCAGTTCGCCATGGCTGTGGCGATCAAAAAAGGACATCGGCAGTTTCTGCACATGGGAGAACATCTCAGTCCGGATCTGGTGGATTGTCCGCTGTGCCAGTCGGGCCATGAATAAATTACCAAGGTACTCAGCAATGGAGATTGTAATTACAATCAGACCCATAACCACCAGATTCTTGACAAACAGAGCCTGACTCTGTTCGGTAACCAGGGAATCAATAATGGGACTGAGCATGCCGTTAGCTCCAATCCGAGCTAACGAACCAAGCACAATTAAGATCAAGCCGCCTACAAACAGCAGTTTATTATACTTAAAGTAGCTGAACATCCTAACTACAGTCTTGCGCAGATTGCGTGGACGCAGCTGTGGCGCTCTACCATGTTGTTTCATCAGCTCGCCACCCCTTTCTGCTGCGATTCATAGATATCCCGATAAATCGGTGAGATTTCTAACAACTGGTCATGGGAGCCGACCGATTCAATCTGTCCCTCATGCAGGACAATAATTCGGTCCGCATACTGGATCGAAGAAATCCTTTGACCAATAATGATCGTGGTAATGCCTCTCAGCTCTTCCCGGAAAGTGCGCTGGATTTTCGCATCAGTGGTCATATCCACCGCCGATGTGGAATCATCGAGAATCATTACCTTAGGCCGCTTAATCAGCGCCCTAGCAATGGTCAGCCTCTGCTTCTGACCGCCGGAGAAGTTACTGCCGCCCTGCTCTACCCAATGGTCTAAACCATCTTCATATTTGGACACAAACTCCCATGCCTGGGCCTGTTTCAAAGCGGTAATAATCTCAAAATCAGTGGCTTCCTCATTGCCCCACTTCATATTATCCCGGATGGTGCCGGAAAACAGAGTGTTTTTCTGGAGCACAAAGGCTACCTGATCCCGCAGGAATTTCAGATCATAATCCCGCACATCCACCCCACCCACTCGAACCGCACCTTCAGTGACGTCATACAAGCGGGGAATCAGCTGTACCAGAGTGGATTTCGCGGATCCGGTCGAGCCGATAATCCCAATGATTTCACCGGACTCGATCTTCAGATTGATATCCCGCAGTACTTTTTCACTGCTGCCGGGATAGGCAAAGCTGACATTGTCAAATTCGATTGAACCATCTTGAATCGCAGTAACAGGCTCCAGAGGGTTATTAATCTCCGACTCAGTATTCCAGACCTCTAAAATCCTGTCTTTAGAAGCGACTCCCCTTAACAGCTGCATGAAAAACATAGAGATCATCATCAGGGAAATCATGATCTGGGTAATGTAAGTAATAAACGAGATTAACTCACCCTGACCCATAGTGCCCGCTGTCACCTGCTTGCCGCCAAACCAGAGCACCGCAATGATGGTGCTGTAAATAATCAGGTTGAGGAGCGGCATCACAAAAACAATGATCGAGATTGCCTTTAAGGCTGTATCCCGCAGGCCATCATTCCGTTCCTTAAACCGTTTTTCCTCGTGCGGCTGCCGGTTAAAGGACTTAACAACACCGACACCAGCAAGGTTTTCTTTAATCACAGCGTTGATCCGGTCAACCCGAGTTTGGATTTCCAAGAACAGAGGTCTAGCTTTAGTCAGCACCACTAAAGTGATAATCACCAAAGCTGGGATTGATACCGCAAAGACCAGCGTCAATGATGAATTGATGTTGAGTGCCATCAACAAGGCCAACAGCATCATAGAAGGAGCCCGGATTCCCATCCGGAGGCACATCATGGCTACCTGCCCAATTGTGTTGCAGTCATTGGTTAGTCTAGTAATCAAAGAAGAAACTGTGAATTTGTCGAGGTTAGCAAAGGAAAAGCCCTGGATTTTCTTAAAAGTAGCCAACCGGATTTCTGAGGCAAAACCATAGCCGGCCCGAGCCCCGAAGTGGGAACTTAAAATTCCAAAAACCATTCCCGCTAACGCCACAAAAATCATGACAATGCCTACTTTAACTACATAATTAATGTCCTGAGTTGCAATCCCAATGTCCACAATTCGGGACATCAAGTAAGGTACCGAAACATCGGTTAAAACCTCTAAAATCATCATAATTGGACTTAACAACGCATAAACTCGATACTTTTTCATGTAAGGAATTAACTCTTTCAAACAATCGCCCCTATCCATTAAAAAATTACTTAAGGAAGGTTTTCAATTTCATCTAAATTAGCATTGATTTTCTGCAGTGATTTGTTAAACTGCTCTAATTCCTCTTGAGTAAAACCTAAGAACAGTTCTTTGTATCTTGTGTGGATATGTTCTTCGTAATCAGCAATCACAGCCCTGCCCTGCTCAGTGATTACTAAACGATTGTAGCGCATATCCTCTTCCAGGGGGATCTGCTCAATCATTCCCAGCTTCAGCAAGCGTTTAATAGAACCACTAACCGCTCCCTGGGTCAGGCGCATCTGTTTGGATAACTCTTTTTGGCTCATATTGGGATTGTTGGCAATCAGTATCGCAATATGCAGCAGCCGGAAATTCAAGCCGTACTGATCAACCTTCGCCCGCATGATCTGCGCTATCCTTTGATAAGTCTGCCTCAAGTGGAGGGCTACATCTGCTTCCAGCACATTCTAACCTCCAATACTTTAGCGTTAAACTAACCAATACTTTAATGTTAAACTATTTTTTCGCGGGTGTCAAGAGCAGCTGAAAATTTACCTTGACATTTACCCCTGATGCAATAGAATCGAAGCAAAGAGATTCATGAGGAGGGATTCACTGTGATTACTGAGGTGGATTTAAAGCATCTGAGGCGCTGTGTGGAGCTGGCTCGAACCGCCCTGGAAAAGGGAGATGAACCCTTTGGTTCAGTACTGGTTTCTGGCGATGGCAGGGTGCTTCAAGAAGACCACAACCACGTGGCTGGGGGAGACCACACCCAGCATCCAGAGTTTAATTTAGCCCGATGGGCAGCGGCGAACCTTACCCCTGAAGAGCGCAGCAGCTCACGGCTGGGTTGGTTTAAGCCGAATTGTGTATGCCAGCTCTTCCCAGCAGCTGGTGCAGTGGTTAACTGAACTGGGAATTCCTCCATCCCGGGTGAAAAATCTGCCGATTCACGAAGTTATTCGGGATACGGTAGTAGATGGACCGGTTCCAGAACTGGCTGAAGAAATCCGGGAGCTGCACCGGGAGTTTTATGCCCGGAAACGCCGCAGTAATCAGTAGATTGTTCTGGATTCCCGCCGCCCTGTGTGTTATAATATAGAGAAAATTTTCCTAAGACTGTTTAAGGAGAAAATGGAGGTTTAATAATGACAGAAGCCATGAATCCTTTTCTAAACGCCCAGAAACAGATTAAGGCTGCCTGCGATCAGCTGGGTTTGGAACCTGCTGTATATGAGATTTTAAAGCAGCCGATGAGAACCTTAGAAGTCAGCATTCCAGTTAAAATGGATGACGGCTCGGTTAAAACCTTTCTCGGTTACCGTGCCCAGCACAACAACGCAGTTGGTCCCTTTAAAGGCGGGATCCGCTTCCATCAAGATGTAACCCTAGAAGAAGTTAAAGCTTTATCCATGTGGATGACTTTCAAATGCGGTGTGGTGGGAGTACCTTACGGCGGCGGCAAGGGAGGCGTAGCAGCCGATCCCTTTACTTTATCCCCCAGTGAGCTGGAACGTTTAGCCAGGGGGTATGTGCGGGCAATCGCACCAATTATTGGCGAAAAGGTGGACATTCCTGCTCCTGACGTTGGAACCAACGGACAAGTGATGGTGTGGATGGTTGATGAGTACCAGAAAATCACCGGACAGTTTGCGCCGGGATCCTTTACTGGAAAACCTGTGTCGTTCCACGGTTCACTGGCGAGAACTGAAGCTACCGGATATGGAGTAGCTCTGATTGCTAAACTAGCGGCAGAAAAGATTGGCTTAGATATTGCCGATGCCAAGGTAGCCCTGCAGGGATTCGGCAATGTGGGATCCTATACCGCAAAATATATTGCTGAACTCGGCGCTAAAATTGTAGCTGTTGCTGACCATACCACCGGACTGTACAACAGCAATGGCTTTGATATTGATGCATTGAGCGAATATGTGCGCACCCATAAGGTGATTAAAGGCTTCCCAGCGGAAAAAGAGTTTCCCCGGGAAGAGATTATTACCTGGGATGCAGATATTCTGCTGCCCTGCGCATTAGAAAACGTGATTACTCCAGAAAATGCCGGCAGTGTCAAAGCTAAAATAGTGTGCGAAGGGGCCAACGGACCAACCACTACCGAAGCCGATCAGATCCTCAACAAAAATGGAGTGCTGGTTGTACCGGATATCCTCGCCAACAGCGGCGGTGTAACAGTGTCTTACTTTGAGTGGATCCAGAACCTCAACGGTTATTCCTGGACTTTTGATGAAGTCCAAGATAAGCAGAAAGCAATGATGACCAAAGCTTTCGAAGAAATTTGGGAGCTTAAAGAAGCACATCAGGTTGATATGCGCACCGCTGCCTACATGATTTCAATTCAAAGAGTAGCTAACGCTATGAAACTGAGCGGATGGTATTAATCAGCAGAGCTAGGCGTAACCGCCTAGCTCCTGTCAGATCAGCTGAATTTGATCCCAATCTCTCTTATAAACCCAACCAAATCTATATACTCTATGTCAAACTCTCGGCACACATTAGGGATCTTTACCTTATTCCTTCTATTCGGATCATAGGTCTCCTCTGTAACTACTACATATTTATAAGCTAAAGCATGAGCACATAACCACGAGTCTGGATCACTTGCAAACGCAGACTTGGCCGAAGCCTTATATTTTTCATTCTGATTAACAGCTGTGATAATTTTTGAATAACATTCAATGACCTTATTATCCTCTGAAGTCTTGACCATAAAAGACGTTTCATTTGCCTTCAACCATTCAGACAGCAAATCCTCATTTCTATATATTTCATCCCTTATTTTATCTACAAGAATAATCCTCGACCCACCTTTTTCGATTAGCTGGTCCCAAAACGCCGGAGCAAAATCAAACGAATAATACTTTCGATACGAGCTGATTAAAGTATTCGCATCAATAGCAAAGAACTTACTAGCCATAGGCCATTACTTCTTCTTTTATTTTGTCGTAAGTCTTTCCTTTGACCCCTAGTAATCTAAAAGCGTAAGTATACTCGATGTCCCCTGCCTCCGCGTTTGTCACCACAGCTTCCATGAATGTTGGACTGATTCTGGACTTAAATGTTTGGTAAAAGAATGGGCTGCCAGAACTTCGCTTGCTTGTTTGAAAGTCCTGGATTGATCTAGCTTTAATCAGCTCAACTGCACCCTGGTCAATTAACTTCATGTCTTTTAGCTTTATGGCGATAGCCAGTCTGCTTACCTTAAAAATCCGACTTAGGTCATCGATCTGTTCGAGAACATCCTTGTTTGCTATCCAGTGTTGTTTAATATCTGCTGCAGGTACCAAAAACTCAGCAGTTAAACGGTTGATCTGCTGTTCATGACTTGCGGTAGCTTCCTCAAAGTCTATAAAGATGTCTTCTTGCTCAAAGAGCACATGGAGATACTCGTGAATTAGGGAGAATATCATGCCTGCCTTTGAATCATTTCTATTAATGAAGATTAAAGGCGCGACATCATCGTACAACATAAATGCCCTGAATTCATTGATATCCAACCGCCGATGATTATTCATACCTACAACACTATTTTGCATTACTAAAATTCCGGCATGCTCCAATTTTTCTTTGATAAAGTTGTAAGCTGCATCGTAATCCCTAACTTCTTCATGCCAACGTTCAGTCACATCCAGCAGCTCTCTAGCAAGCCGAGCATCAGATACCATTTCTCCTGTTTTCGCCTCGTTGAATCGTGTGATAATCTCTAACTTATTCCAACCCAAACTCCTTCTATAATCACTCATCCAGTTTTTGCGAAAATCCATCTCTAAAATAGTATCTTTCAGATTTTTGCTGATCGTCAACAGCTTGTTGTTAATGACCCGAAATTCAGTTTCAATCGGATCTTGTTTAGGGGGAGCTTCTAAGAAAAAATAGCCAAACGGTATTTTAAGATAATCTGCTATTTTTTCAAGCTGTTTAAATGTAGGATGCTGTTCTCCATTAATGGACTTGTATATTTCAGGATGCCTGCTAAAAATCTCTCCCACATTCTTCTGCGACTCTTCAATCGCCCACAGCCATATTTCTTTTTTAATTGGAACTCTAAGCGGTTCACCCATAATGACACCCTATTCCTTTCGCATCAAATTTAATGCGTTGAGCCGGCTGTCGGAACAGCTTCTTACATAATAATTACTTTAGGTAAAAATGGCAAATTTCCTTCACAACTACATTATGCTGACTCAAGCTGCATCTTGAAGATAGTGCCTTCCTAGTGAATTATTCCCTTTATTCTCCAGCAGATCTACCATGCGGAATGATCTTGCTCTTTTCAGGAGGAGTTTTGAATTTTAAGAAGAACTTACTGGCAAACAAGATGCGGAGGGAGTAGTCATGCTGGTTAGGCACAGCCATATTGACACATTTCTGCAGGCAGCACAGGTATATTTAGAAAAAGATGAAGCCCTCAACAACTTAATGCTCGGCATTGCCCTAAGAATTCAGAGGGACCCCAACTTCTACCAGCGGGTAGAGATGTTCACTCTTAACGAGGGAGCTGATCAAATCCTGGCAGCTCTGGTAACTGTCCCTGAAAAATTGATTATTTACAGTACCAAAGGCATTACTGCCGCAGCAGTGGAGCAGTTAGTTTTGGAACTGCTGGAGCAAGAAATTAACGTCCCAGGGGTTATTGGTCCCAAAAAACTAGCCGAGCAGTTTGCCGCAGTTTGGAGCGCTCACACAGGCTGTTCGGTTCAGCTGGCTATGCATATGGGAGTTTATGAACTGCGCCAGGTTAATGAAGAGGTGATCGGTGAAGGTTCACTGCGCCCTGTTAAGCGAGGCGACCTGGACCTTTTGACCCGGTGGATCGCAGGGTTTCACACAGATACAGGACTAATCAATATTGACATGGAGCTGTGCCGGGCACTGGCCAAACGGCGCATTGCTGAGTCAAGTGCGTTTTTCTGGGAACACCAAGGGACACCGGTATCAGTAGCTGCGCAAAGCCGCCCGACTCTAAACGGAATTACGATTAATATGGTTTACACGCCCAGGGAATATAGAGGCCGGGGTTATGCCACCAGCTGTGTGGCAAGTTTGAGCCAGCAGCTATTGCATTCAGGATACAAGTTTTGTGCCCTGTTCACCGATTTAGCTAATCCAACTCCCAATAAAATTTACCGCGATATTGGTTACAGATATATTGGAGATTTTGGCGATTACAGATTTTCGTGATTGACAACAGCCATCTTACTCGGCGGCATAACCGCTGAGGAGGATGGCTGTTGTTTACATTAACTTTACTGCTTCCCTTTCGCAGTCCTCCGCCGTTTTCAAAAGCTGCGCAATCTCCTGCCTGTGGACTGCTTCCGCCAGATCGGCAGAGCATTTAAGCTCAAACGCCCGCTGCCAGCATTGATGCACAGTCTTATATAAGCCTGCCAGATCAGCCAAACCATACTTTGCAAAGAACCGCCAGGCATACCATTTCAATGCCGCATAAGTTCCTAAATAATATTCCAAATTCCAGGACTGATCAGGGTTATACTCACCTTCAAAGGGCTTAATCAACGCAGGATAAGCAGCTAGTCCATCTGGGTTCGGACACCACTCTTCCCCGTTTAAATGGGCTTTCGCAAGTTTTAAAGTATCAGCAAGGACAGCTTCCTGGGGTTTATCATTGCGGCCGGTAACTGTGAGCACATTGAGGATTGGAACTTCTCTTTGACCAAGCTGAGCATAGTCCATTGTTTCTTCTTTACCGAGCACAGTAAGCACAGCGAACTGCTGCGCCTGATCATCATAGCCGATTATCAAACCCCACTCCGGGACCCCGATATCCCAGCTGATTGCGGCAATGCCGTTATCAATTGATTGCTTGATCATCTCAACCGCAGCCAGCCGCCGCTCCTCCGCAATCTCATCTTGATTCCACATCCTCTCAATATACCGGCAGGTCAATCCAGCATGTTCAATCCAAACCTGCTGCTTACAAAACTCCCACAAGCTGGTTGCACTGACACATAAATCAGGGGCAACCCACATTCTAAAGGCAAATCCACTGGCCGCCACAACATCCTCCGCAAGATCACTGTAAGGACTGTGTTTTACCGCTGCCGACAAACTCTTAGCAAAGGAAAACAAATAGCCGGTACTGTCATGGACGCCTTCCCAACTCACCCTCAGCTTTTTCATTGTCCCCTCTCCCTCAATGCTTATTTGAATGCGGATTCTTTCGTCAAATTTAAAATATTTCCTCCCCTTTTTTCTCACCAAAAAACAAAATTTCACTTGATTTTTATCCTGATCCTGTGATATATTTGTAACATAAAGTGATATATATATCACATAACAGGGAGGCTGAAAGAATGTCAAAATCTGCCTATAAATACATCGGGTTTCTTGGATTCCTTGGTTTTACCGGTTTCCGCTATTTTCAAACCGGAGAACCGGCAGATTTATGCGGTTTTGCTAGTTTTGCATTCTTTGCCTATTTTTGGGTATCCAGATTGAGCGTCAATATTCCTGATGAGCGCTATTGGGAAAATGTTCAGAAAGCAAAAGCTTTTGTGGGCAACCTGGCCTGGATCGAAATAACAATCCTATTTGTAATATCGGTTCTGTTTGCTGGAGTCCAGGAAATACTGGTATTTGGCATAGCGGTTGTATATGCTTCGCTGATCTTGGGTTATGCGATAAAACTATATCAATTAGAAGAAAAGTGATGCAGCAATGACTAAGTTTACATGCCATCTAAAAAAGTACCGGCAGCTGGCCGGCATGACACAAGAAGAGCTGGCTGAAAAAGTGAATGTCAGACGGGAAACAATTGTGCGCCTAGAAGCAGGCAGATATAATCCATCATTAAAGCTAGCTATCGACATTGCACGGGCAGTCAAGGCACCGATTGAAGAGATTTTTGTGTTTGATTAGAGAAAAACTCCCCTGCCTTCCGGCAGGGGAGTCACTAAATCCGCTTATCTCTTTAATTCCCAATAGCAGCGTTTGGGAGAGACAATTTTTTCTTCCTTCTTCAGTTTATTCATTGCCTTTTCTACTTCTTTTTTATCTAGGCCGGTGGCTTCCACGACTTGTCCAGTTCTAACCGGCTCTTCTGCCTTCTCAAAGAATTCTAGTACTGCTTGATAAGCATCCATTAATGAATCCCTCCTCAATTTATGTACACATCAATTTTAACCCATATTCTGCTCTAAGTCTACCCTTATTAGGAATCTTTCTTAATAATTACTTTCTGTGGTGTAGACAAGAAGTAGATGAACATAGTTTTCCCGCGCCAAACGGTCAATATCCACAATTATTGCTACAAGGCATGCTGCTTTTAATAAACGCTGAGCTTCAAGCTGCTCAGGTTGCGATAATTAGCTTTAGTAAATCGGTTTACCAAAATACGAGAAGTCATTTAGGGCTGTTTCAATTTGTTCTCGGGAGTATTTGGCACCCTTAATCTTGATAACACCTTGGATGATGCTTTCCCGAGATTTGTCCTGCAAATGTTTATAAGCATAAAGTGCTGTTGCCAGCAGTTCTAAATCTGAAGCTGAGCGACCTCCAAAGTCAGTAATAACTCTATCAATTAACTGCAGCTGTTCTCGAGATAAATCCATAGGCTGTACACTAAACACTTCCTCGTTGACACTCATCAAATGAGAATACCCGGAATAATCAAAATCAATGATGCCGTCTGCACTCAAAAATGTTGTAACAGCATCCAGGGAACTGCTGTAGGGACCATAAAAATGCAGTCCATAGTCAAAACCTAAATCGACACCTGCTTCCTGAATCAAAAAAACTAATTTCTGCAGTATTTTTTTGCCCGGTTTTTTGTCCCAGATCTGATTAAATTTCTTGATAATATATGCCGCATTGTTAGGAAATTTATGCCTTTCCATTAGTCACCAGTCCTTTCATTTATAAGTTCACTGACGATCGTGCGTGCGGCTTCAGCATGAATTTTGTCTACATAAATTCTCCGGATATTTATTGGTTGAGTTAAACTAACTAACAAAATAGACTCGTCTGCAATACTTAACGGCTTATCATAGTAGTTAACCAGTATGGGAATACCTTTTCCACTGCTAGAATCAAACGTTTCTATTGTAGGAATTTTGTGTGGCAGTTTTTCAGCTGTGTCTTCAACTATACCATTTTGTAATTCCCTGTTCAATGTATTTCTTATTGCGAAATATGTAGTTAAATCTATCTGCCGATTGCTGTGCAATGGAGTTTCAAAAACACATGTCATGACTTCCCTGTTTAGGAATTTCTCAGCAATCGGACTATCTTTTCTAACTTTATTTATTGTATTCATAACAGTTAGGTCATCCCATTTTAGATACTCATCTACTTGGTCTGGAAATTTAGAACCTGGCAGAATTGCTGCTAAATTATCAACTAGAAGCCGATCGAGATATCGCCTTGTCTTGTGAAAATATACTTGGATGAACATAAAATATCTTGCGATTACAAATTCTTCAAAAGCGCGAACACCACCGCTTTTGATCGCTAACTGCATTATATTCTCCTCAGGACGATAATAAACACTTAATGAGGAAAGCAGTCTATTTAGGTCATATTTTCCATAATTAACACCACAATAATAGGAGTCTCTCAACAGGTAGTCCATTTTGTCACAGTCTAGCTCGCTGTCCATAAAACTCTTGAGAAATTTGAAATCAGGCATTCTATAGCGCGGATCAAATTCTGGATTCTTCTCACCATAAATTAACCACAATAATTCGGGTGTTATGTCATACTCTTCCCCAACACTATATTTCTGGCGAAACTCCTCCCCTATTTCTCTGATATAACAAGCAATTTCTGTTTCACAAATTATTTTCTTTGTATAATCTTCATGTGTGAGGTTTTCTTCAAATAATTCCTCAGAGCCGTGAGAGAAAGGTGCATGGCCGAGATCATGCGTTAAAGCTATCAACCTAAGAATCTGTCTATACCACTCTTTTTGCACATCATCAAAAAGTGCCTTTCCACCATTATCCATGCGGTAATTCTCCAACGCTGATTCAAAAGCTCGCGTTACTAAGTGCAGCACTCCTAATGAATGTCCAAACCGTGAATGCTCTGCGCCTGGATATACCAGGTAGGTTGTCGATAGCTGTTTTATATTGCGCAAGCGTTGAAATGGAGCGGAATCAATAATTTTCAGTTCAAGGCGGCTAACTTCTATAAAACCATGTATAGGATCACGAAAACGATATTTCAACATGTCTCACCCCACCACTAGATAAAACCTGGACAACATCGCGCTCCAAACCTAAAGAACATCGCTTTAACACAATTTTATCATTCGCTTAACATCACTACAAATGTCGTTACTTAAGGAAACTCGACTATTTCCAATTTCTACTTCCTTTTTCAAATATTTCTAAGCTCTTTGTTAGTTTTACGCAACATATGTTCTGTTTACAAAGAGACA
>FZPS01000013.1_pt372 | contig 22233 bp, 33 predicted proteins | sample 1817821 | NCBI WGS metagenome assembly FZPS01 (sample SAMEA104158645, study PRJEB21678) | metagenome | place: Germany | collected 2015-04-21 | reverse complement strand
TCGGATTCGTCCTCATCTTCTTCCGCTTCTTCTTCATCGTCTAGTTCTTCATCAACGGTTTCTTCCTCTTCATCCTCATCTTCGTCGTCAAGTTCAAGTATACCTTCTTCTACTTCCAGTTTCTTGCTTTTACGAACGGAGGAGAAATTCTCCTCATCACCGTCTTCATCATCGTATTCGAAATACTTAGCTTCCAGAGTGTTGTATGGGAGTATCTGGATGATAGCGTCAATATCAGGAAGTGCCTTTATTTCCTTCTCGGTATACTGATGATCCCTCTCAATGAAATCTATTCTAGAAGTAGATGCAAACTTGTTCTTACCAAACTGCTCTTCACTGAATCGTATCCGCAGAGAATATCCCTCATCCGGATCAGGGAATACTGACTTGTCAGGATCCTCATTCAGTTCTTCATTCAGTTTATCCTGGAATAGAAACTGTGATATGTCCCACAGATGAGGTTTCTGGTCATGCTCTTTGCTGTTCAGTGGTACGACAACATACAGATTGCGCTTAGAAGGTCGGAGTGCTTTAATATCTGGATCCTGATAATCTCCTCCTTCTTTCAGCAACTTAGCCCTATACTCACAGATAGGACATTTTTTACCGATGGTAGACGGACATACGTAGGACTCATTATTTGCTCCTACTCCTCTATGTACAAAGTACGGTTTCTTGTACCACTGCTCACCAACGGTAGCTATGTCCTTTTCTGCGTCTCTGTCCATATGCTTTGGGTCAGTGACTACATACGGTATGATGTCTAGTGTAATTCTTGAACCTGGCTCTTCCTTGAACAGTTTCAGATCAGATGGCAGAGTGAAGTAGCTATACTTAGCTCCTTCGGACTTCTGTTTCTTTACGTTAGCCGCTACTGCCGCCCGAAACTTACTTACACCTTTAGTTTTCTTCTTTGCCATTATGCATCTTCTCCTTTTTCTTCGGTTGCTTTCTTTAGAAGCCAATCATCAAGTGCATTCATCCATGCAGTCATCTGCAATCTGCTGAACAGATACACAAAGAACGGGATAACAAATCCCACTACCACTATCGCTAATATCCACTGATACCAATTCACTCAGCTTTCCTCGCTTTCTTTTTCTTTGTTGTAGCTTTGGCTACTTGTGCATTAACGGCTTTGTTACGTCTTTCCCTTTCTTCCGTCAGGTTGCGAGGAACAGAAGGACCTGTGAAGTACTGCATACCGTGCAACTTAATCAAACCATCTAACACGTCCTTTCTTGCGTAGATTGCATCAAACGCTGTTCTAGCCATGTTGTATCTATACTGCGCTTCGATAACATCTTCTGAGGCTTTCTTATATGAATCTTGCATAATAATCGTATCTGCAACTACCGCCTCAGTGATTTTGCCCAAGTCAAACGCATCAGGGTCTGCCCGTATTTCTTTGCTCAACTCTGCTTTAGTGTTATCTAGCAATTCTTTGAAATAATCTAGCTCCTTTTTCGCATCTGCTACAACAGCTCCATATTTCATAATAAGATGAGGCTGTTCTAGCAATTCAACGTCTAGCGCCGATTCATCTACATTGATATCCAGCTCATAATCCATTTATTCGCCCTCCTTATAATGTGTCTAATTCTCTATATGTTGCTTTAAATACATCTTTATCATACACTTCTATTTTTCCTAATTCATTCACAAGATAATCTCCTATTGGCACATACACACTACGTTGACTTGCGTTGCGTAACTGTAACATTTCTGACGTACCGCATGTAACTGTTGTGGTGAATTGCTTATTAGGCGGGACATGAAACATATTCATGAAATGCATAGGTTCTAGAAGATTTTTCCCTGTCCATTGCACTGCGACTACTACAGGAGAAATTCGCATGTATTCTTTTGCTTTCATTAATCAGTCCTCACTTTATCAATATACTTATTCAAGTCTTTGAGAAGCCTATTTGCAAGATCCCTTCTTGTTTTCTGTGCGTCTCCGGGCTGTACTGCGATAGATTCGCCCATTGATATTTTGATGTTCTCATAATTACCAGTATTGATAGTCGCATCAACTGTCACCCAAACTCTGTCCATACTTACTTCGTAATCCATTTCTACTTCCTCCTATTAAGATGATTTTTAACTGCTCTATACTATAATACACGTAGGTTTTGTTTCATTCATACTATTCTTCACCGCAGACAATAGAGAAACAAGCGAATGTCAGACCAGGAAAACCAGTATTGTAAAACGGTTCTATGAAATGTTCCATCACAAGCCCTGCGGTCATGTTCTCACCTTTCAGCAGTATGCTGTTACAGTAACTAAGTACCAACCTACGAATAGATTCAGCATCCTGATCTTTTATCTTGGTGAGAATACTAGCTACTTTTTTCCAGCTTGCTCTCTGCATCAATGCTCTGCATAACTCTATAGCATCAGTTTCCAGCTCTACGGCTTGCTTAGCTATTTCAACTTGCATATCTTCATCTACGTTGAGTACCTGGTCAAGTATCTGTAAAGTGTTTCTTGGGTGACCTTGCCCACTTTCTATGATGTGTTCGTATATTTCTTTAGTCAGTTTCTTGCCTTCTGCCTTCACTATTCGCCTAAGTAGCCTTAGCATCTCTTTATTAGTCAGTTGATTGACTTGATACTGTGTACATCTCCCTCTGATAGTAGGCAGTAGTTTTTGCGGTTCGGTTGTAGCTAGGATATAGTACACATGTGCAGGCGCATCTTCCAAGGCTTTAAGTAAGGCGTGCTGTGCATCACGTGTGTTTTGATGCACCTCATCAAGTAACCATACTCTACATTTCCCAGACAAGGGTTGGTACTGGGACTGCCGTCTTAACTCCCTGACTGTATCAATTCCACGGAAATCTGCACTGTCTATTTCTGCAAAATCATCTTCATGGCAGCCTAGTTCTTTAGCTATGATTCTACCTAGAGTAGTCTTGCCACACCCAGTTGGTCCGTGCAATAGATAAGCATGAGCAGGTGTTTCTTTCTGCATCTCTGCTTTAAGAGAAGCTATCACCTGCTCATTCCCTACTACTTCATCAAACGTGGTTGGGCGATAATCATGATATAGTGCCATTATTCTGTTCCTTCAAACGGAATCTTTGTCTGGTTCGATTTAGACACATCTGTGCATTCTACGGTGAAATAATCTATTGACGACATACCAAATATCGCACCTAGTTCTTCTACTGCATCTTCATCAATTGAGCCGACAATTGCACCGTCAGATACTCTGACAATATGAAAATTCACATCTGTGGTATACGTACACGGATACGCTACGATTGTAAACATTTTACCTTCCTCCTTTTAGAATTTATAATCTTGCTTCTCGTTCCAAGAACCATCAACCGGACAAACTTCTGCTTCGATCTCTAATGGCACATTGATCCACGTCCAATGTTTTGGTAAATCTTCACATGTAACCCTATGTACCACCTCGGCCACCATATCAAGTTCGTCTGGGTGTACGTCAAGTACCATAGCATCATGTATCTGTCCGATTATTCTAGACTTCCAGTTCTCTTCTCGTGATATTCGGTCTATTTGAATGAACGACCATAATAGACAATGAAATGCACTTCCCTGAATAGGGATGTTAATGCATTCATTTCTTCGCATTATCCCTCCGCACTTAAAACCAGTGTACATACTCACATAACCATCTTCTTGATACTTCTCCCACCACCTTTCCTTCCACTTAGAGTACACTTTGAATCTGCGGTACCAGAAGTCTTCTTCTATCTTCTGGACATGGCTTTCAAATTTAGAATAAGAGTTAATACCTTGGTTAATTAAATGGTCGGATATATAGCCATCATTGAACTCTATCCCTTCACCTGATTTCCACTTCCCTTTAGATAGCCCGCACCATTTGATAGCCATATTTTCTGTGCAATTAACATAGTAATCACCATAGAACTGAGGGAATACAAAACCATTTTTAGCCGCATTACGCAATACACCATGCCCATTCTTATGTCTTTCAAAATCTTCTACCACGAATATCTGACTTGCCATATCTCCGTGCATGTCTGTTGTTGGGTCTTCAATATACTTTCTCATAGCTGGGTCATGATGGTAGCAAGTACTGATTCTGACTTCAATACCGGAATAGTCTACTTCAAACAGCTGGTGACCAGGTTTGGGAAAGATTGCTTTCCTGGTTATCTCCATCGCTTCTTTATCTCGCTTAGGAATATTTTGGAAATTAATTCGTTCCGATGAGCTTCTAAAGGTCTTAACAGTATGGAGATTAAAGAATGGGTGTAAATACCCATCTACTTGCTCCCTTAAAAAAGCATCAAGGTATGTGTCCCTAACCTTCTTTAGCTTACGCATCTCTAGTAACCATTTTATCTCTGGCAAATCAATCTGGGAGAGTGCTTCATCGTCTGTAGCACCTTTGCCAGATGGTGTGACTTTAGTTGGTGCGATCTTCTTCACTGCATAAAGCATGTGCGCTAACTGCCAATTAGAATCTGGGTTGGATTTTGCTCCGAATATTCTTTCCCAGTGACTGTAGAATTTAGTCTTGCGTATCTTGTTTTCTAGCAATGATACTTTCTTATCCAGCCGTGCTTTCTGCCGTATGCAATAGTCAACATCAATCCGCATACCTTCTTGTTCTGCTCTAGAGAATGCCAGTATACCGTCATGCAGTAACTTGTATGCTTCAGGCAGGTTAGGAGTGATCTGCATCAAAATCCCTCATTTCTATTTTCCGCTTTTGCTCTGTAGCTAGTCTGTAAGTGAATAATGAGTCTAGACCACAATAGTGCAGAACTTTGTTCCAAACCTCTTTCGGCAAATCACCTGCAAGCGCATTAACTGAATTGCTGTTCTTAGGATCCTCACCACGCAAATACTGTGCTACTGCATCGTCATAACCAGCTACACCAAAATTCACATAGGTCTGAAACTTCAAGCCAGTTACATCTGGGCGGTTATCAAGTATATGTGTAGCTAGCATAGTATCCCACACCCAGTTCTTTACTTCATAACCAAGTATGTTCTGTGTCCATGTATGTTCAAATTTCATATTCTGTGCCACTTTACCAATCTTCTCAGACTGCAATACTTCTTTCAGAAGCTGGCGCCCTCGTTTACTCTTAGGTGTTCTAAATACAATAGCATCTTCTGGATTGGTAGCAAGAGAGATGCAGACTATTTTATGGGTAACTGTGTCGTGTGGCTTCAATCCAGTTGTTTCATAATCAATAGCTATTGGGAATGGGAACTTTCTACCTAGCAACTCTGAAAGTACTTCTGCTATTTCACTTTCAGTTTCCAGTATTCGTACTGCATCTGCTTTAGGATAATGCGGGAGTGGTTCATCAAGTTTGTTTAGTGCGTTTTCTATGTCTTGTCGCCATATAGTTCTGTATTCTTTAGCATCTTGCACTGACACATACTCTGGGTCGAATATAGGGCACAACCACGTCTTATATGTTTCATCTGGTATCGTGTGCCCTCGCCATTTAGCCATCGTACCCAAGTTCTTAGTCCAAATTGCACCTATGACAGACTGTAGTGCGAGGTCGCCAACAAGCAAGACTAGTTTTGGTTCATATTTCAATATCGCTGACAAGACTTTTTGCCGGCAACACAGTATCTCTTTCCCCAACGCTGATGCTGTTTCTAGGGGCGTAGAGCTATGACAAGCTAACGAGTGGATACTTAGTATGTCTTTTTCAAAGTTAACCCCTCTACGTTGGAGTTCTCGCTTTAACATACCGCCGAATTTACTCTGCCACGGAATCCCAAGCCTGTCATCTCTTTCAGTTGGCATTCCTCCGATAACCATTATCTTCTTTTCAAACTCACCGTAAGGTTTCATTCGAGGCGTGTGGGCATTCTTGTATAACCCACACGCCGCACATGACATTATCTTACCGCTGGTTCTTGTTTTAGATTGTGTTTCTTCAAGGGAAAAGAATCCAGACATAGCATTACCGCACTTTCAACATGCCTATATAGACCCAATTCTCTCCCTCGAATTTAATCTTATCTTCGCCTAGTACGCACTGTTTCAGTTCAACACCAACATCTCTGAGTAAGTATGGGCTGATTGCGAATATCTTATCCCCACCTTTGTACCGTGCATTGACCGTTTCTTCAATCCACCCTGTGTCAGACTGCCCTTTCACTATCAGCTTATTCATGGTCAGCGTGACTGTAACTTCTGCAAGCACATCTGTACCAGTAAAAATGATGGCTTTATCTAGTACATCGTTAATGGTTTTTGGGAAGAGAAATTCTTCACCATCTACTTCGGTAAGATGGTCGGTCTTTGGATAAGCATCACCGAAGAAGGTTCTGCAAGAATATATTGTACCAGCTTCAGTCTTGAAATGAATCCATCCTTGCCCTTCTGCAATGTGCGTTGGCACACACTTGCTTAGCTTGGTTATTATCGTAGCAGGGATTAAGAACGTATTCACTGGCAAACTAACGCCTGTATTGTATCTGATTAGACGGTAGCCGTCAGATGCTTCAATCAGACCATCATTTCTTACATGAACACAGGTCAATATCGGTCTGCTCATATCGGTAGAACAAGCAAATGCGGTAAACTGAATGCGGTCAACTATATCTGCATCTACTTCATGCCATTTTCCTATATCGCCAAGTGCATCAAGCGGCATTCGTATTTCATTCTGCAATAACAAGCCAGCTTTCACTCTACCGGCTTTCAGGATGATCTCATTCGCTTCTTTCAGTACTTCAATATCATCTTGTTTCAGCTTATTAAGAGTCTTGTAAAATTCCTCTGCTCTGATAGCACCGTCAAAATCAATCCCTTTAACCGGATGGGAAACGCTGATCTCGTCATTGTAAGTAATAACTTTCCCGCCTAAGAAAGCAAAACTAGTTGATTGCTCAATATGTTCTTTAGATGCCAAACCAGGTTTCACTATCTCTAACGCTTCCATAAGTTCTGTGCGGCTAATCATTCTACATACGCCTCAGACTTTCTTTTCTTTCTTGTGCTAGTATCAGCTCTTCAAACCGCTCATACAGATTGCCAAAATTATAACCAACATGTTGCATCTTGCCCTTCTGTACTTCCCACGGAGTACTCATCCTGTCTATCCTGTCCCATCTAGATTCCAGTCTATACTTTTCAAATGGTACAGAATCATATCTATCAATCCAAAAAGATGAGAGCATCCCATTATTTAGTGCTATTACACAGAAGTGGATATCATGTTTAGTGCATAGCTTATACAGGTCGGCACAGCTAGCCATCGTCTTAGACAAATGTAGTCTTGGATAGTCCCTCAACTGTGCGTATGAATGGCGTATCCAGAATTTAACCGGAATCATAGTTTCGCCATCTTTTAGACCAATATCAACAAGCAGTCCAGCACCTGAGAACTTAGACTGCACACTTCCTGGGATACGACAATTTAAAGGACTGAATGGGACGTTGACAAGTTTTTCTACATGGTTGAGTACAAACATGTTATACTTCTTGACTTTTTCTATAGGACTTTCACCTTTAGAATCAGAGTCGATATTGAGTAGTTTATCCATCTATAGTCCATCCTTTCTGATTAAAAGAATCCTTCATACGGAGTAAATGTTCTGTTTTTCCTGTACTCATTCATCCAGTTCTCTAACCCAAGCAAAGAGCGGATATTAATCTCACACCGTATATCGAATATCTGCAAATCATCGTGAGTGTACCCATCTTCTTCAAGCAATTGCATTTTCATTGGAGTAAGCGCACCTAGACCTTTTGCTGACCTTCGGTCTGACACGCAGAAATCCATTAATTGCTTAGAATAATCTGGGTTAACAAACCCACCCACCGGATATAAGATATTTCCCCATGCCGCTAATATTCGCCAAGTTGCTGCATCTGTACTAGTGAATGGTAGCTTTCTCAGAACAGGGCGCATCAATACTGCAAAACCATGCGTATCAACGTCAATGTTATGCTTGTACATATGGGAGAATACTGTTCGCATCCATTCTATCCTGGCTGGCACACTCATATCGTTTGCGGGTGATATTCCGATATAATCAGTATGTTCAACCATCTTATGCAACCAGTCCCAATCTTCTCCCTGATGGAATACATGAATCGGAGTAATACCCGCATCCTTCATCCTTAACAAATTCTCATAACCTTGACTAGCCGCTTTGTTGATCTTCTTACGGTTAGCTTTAGTGTTCATTTTGTTAAGATGCATAGACTTACCAGGTGCCCCAGGTATAACATCTACGTTGACTACGTGTAAAACTTTATTATGGTCTTTTGCTATCTGCTCCGCTTCTTTTGCATACGTAATGTATTCATCAAGCGGTATAGTTTTTCCTTTCACCCAAGCAGAGTACGCACCAGAATCAAGAATAATATTACCAGGTACATCGGGAACTTGAGCGCACCATTCTTTTAACTGTTCTGGGTAGAGATAAGATACCAGTCTATTTGTGATCTGCCTGTTGAGTGCTATACCGAATTCACTCTTAGGGCGAAAGACTGGCCCAGCAAAATACAAATAGACTGGTTTCATAGCTTAGCCCTCTCTGGTGTACTCTGCCATTACCGATATGTCTGTACCACCTCTAGTGTTAAAATCTGCTCGTACTGCCATCACAATAGGATCACATGCTTCTACCAGATCATCAAGTATCTGGTTAGTGACTGCTTCCATGAAAGCACCCTGCATACGATATGCACCAAGATAGATTTTCAAAGACTTGGTTTCAATGCAATGCTTATCTGCAATATACTCAATCCGGATAATTCCGAAATCTGGCTGACCAGTCTTCGGACAACAACTAGTGAACTCATTAAATACAAATGTTGTCAAATAGTTTCTACCTGGTCTGGGATTATCAAACACTTCTAGCATATCAACCGAAGGTGATTCGTACTTGTCGTATGGTACATGAGTGCCTAGAGATTTAAGATGGTCTAGCATGATGCTCCTCCTTTAGTTGTCAGAGTTCCTGATTGCGTACTCGCTAGGTGTTTCTGTAAATTTAACTATCTTGCCGTCAGCATCATCAGTCCAGAGCAAGACAGGGAAACGGCAGTATCTAGGGTTGTGCCCATCAGACAGAAGGGTAGCAAGAGCAGATACAGCCGCATCTGGGAAACGCTTAGCGGCAAGTTCAACCAAGTCTTTACGAGTGTACCTGCCTTCGTTGATCAGTTCAACAAAGTAATCCACTCGTTCTGTATTTCTTGCCCGCCGTATCTTTACTTTGGCTTTCGCTGGCTTGGCTGCTTTTGCAGGTTTAGCAGGTTTAGCTGGCTTAGCTTTCTCAGCTTTCACCTTCTCTGCTTTAGCTGGCTTAGCTTTCTCTTTCCCTTTCCCTTTCTTCTTAAGAGCAGGTTCTTCCTCTTCTTCCTCTTCTTCCTCTTCTTCCTCTTCTTCCTCTTCTTCCTCTTCTTCCTCTTCTTCCTCTACAGGCTCGTCATCGTTGTCGTCTTCATCTTCATCTTCGAGGTCAGACTCTTCTTCCCCATCGATGCCGTTGACCTCGTCTTCGCTTTCATCGTCCTCGTCCCCATCGAAAGCCTCTTCATCCTCTTCGTTTTCGCCATCGTCATCCTCCTCTTCGTCGTCGTCTAAGTCTTCGTCATCATCATCTTCATCCTCATCTTCTTCTTCATCTTCGTCACCAGATTCCTCTTCCCAATCGTCGTCATCTTCTTCTGGAGCGTACTTCTCTCGCATCTTAGCGTAAATCTCTTCTGCAAAAGGAGAAAGCTCATCATCCTCTTCTACCGCTCCGAATGCTTCCCAGAGTTCTTTTTCAAGTTCAGCCACTTTCAGCTTCGTATCGATGGGCGGATCCAGTAGTTCATTCAATTCTGTTGCTACCTTAACCAACTCATTTTTCTTGAACTTGATGCTCATTACATTTCGCCTCCTACATGTTGTTTTGTAGCTAACTGATTAAGCTACTCAATATATAATAACACAAAAGTCGCTGCCATTTAAGCCAAACGCAAGAAGATTCAATTCAAAAATAACTTCCAATGAACGGACGGCCTCTTTGCAAGCATTGAAGGACTTTTACTTGCCTAGTCCTATCGAATTCAGATTCCCTTATTACAAGTTCTCCTATGCGCATAATACCAATTTTCTTTTCCTCGTCTGTTTGATTCAAACTGTATACTGCCGTAGTATGCGCATATTTACGTTTATCTTCCGAGAAGTCTGACAAGGTTATAGTTTCCTTCCCGTAGCTAGAGGCTGCCGCTTGGGTAGCTGTGATAAGCAGACATTGTTTTTCTTGGGACAACTTACGTAACCTCTGCCATATCTTATTAATTTGCGCTCTGCCATCTAACCGAGTACTGTCCTGGTCTGGTGCAAGTATGTCTGCATAGTCTATTATGATCACATCAGGTATGAATTCTTCCTGCCGCTCCCATAGATTAAGCAGACTATTTATTTCATGCATAGTCAAAGTTTCATTCGGGTATGTGGCAAGTTTGAATTGATGGTTGTGTTTCTTTCGCCAATCTCGCATACTTTTATACGCATCTTTCCAAGTCAATATTTTAACTGGGTCATGCTTTTCTAACCATACTGCACCTCGTATATCTTTGCAGTTTCTACACGGTAGGTACTCTGGCATATTCTCTGCCGCTTCTACCAACATTTTATATGTAACGGTTTTCTGGTCCATCCCTTCTTGAAACACACCAACGCCAAATTGTTCACGGTCTGGGTTTTCACATGAGTCTGTTTGATGCAACCAGCAGTCTACGCATGGGATATACCTAGCACCGCAGTATCTTTCCCTATCGCTACGCTTAGCAAGATATATCGCCATGCGTCTGATCTGCTGATTTTCAGTCATATCACCAGCTTGAAAGAATGCAACCTTGTTACCAGTCATCATCGCTCTCATAGCAAATTCCATAAGCATCATAGTTTTTCCAGATTTTTCTGGCCCAAGTATTGCTACAAATCCACCTCTAACAAGCTGGTCATTCCAGAATTCACCAAGTGCTTTCGGGAACTTTATAAGAACTTCGTTCTGCTCTGTGAATGCGGCTTTTATTAAAGCGGCACTGGTGAATGGGTCTACAACGCTTGATATACCGTCTTCGGTTTCTAACACAGTATAGGTTGTGGCTTCATTTTCTGCCGCTTTAATATCGCCTTCGTCTATTCGGTCTAAAATGCTTTCAGCATATTGTTTCAATCTCTGGGTGGTGAAATATTTCTTAGTCTGGTCAATGAGATAGTCAATGTTAGTTTCTGTGGATGAATACTCTGTACTCAATGACTCCAATATTTCACCGATGTAATCTATATCATCAGCATCCATCCCTTCTTTTATTTTCTCTGTAAAGATACTTTCAATGTCCTGGTAAGGTGACTTATTGTACTTGTTGAAATAATCAATACACCACCCAGCAAGCAATTTAGCTGTTGCCGCTTGCATGTAATGTATTGACCATAATGGTGCAATGGTTCGGATATACTGGTCAGACGCAATCAATCCAATCAGGATTTTGCGTTCTAGGAACTTGTCAGGGTCGTGCATTTCTGCCACCATGCTTTATTTATAGATTTTAAGGTCTAGCAGTTTCCACCGTGACCCTTGTGGGTCTAGTTTCATAACCTTCGCCCTGTACTGCGTGCGAATCATAGCACCAAATGAATTCTGGCTGTCAACGTATGAATTGATTATCCACGTGCAATAATCAACTGTGGTTATCATGTCATACCGATAAGATGGGAACCTGGCTGTAGAAGGTGCAACTAACTGGGTTGATACAATATTAGTTGCCGCTTCATACGCTTCCCATTTCTCTGTCGCATCTTGACGAATGATTGGATCTGATACTGGTTTCTTTTTAGCAGGTTCTGAGAAATCACCGTAGTACCCATACAATACTAATCCAGCTGTAAGCAACGCCCATAACATAAATGGTTTGTTAATTCGCATCTTCTTCACACCCTTCTAGATAATGGTACCTAACTATTGTTGAACACATTCTGCCAATTCTGGACGGTATTCTTACATCGTTGAACTGGCTCAATAATTGTTCCAAACTCATATTGCTTGTGAAAATTGTTGGTTTTAGATATTCGTACCGCTCATTGACTAACCCGTATATCTGTTCGTATATCTGCTTACCTTCTATGTTTTCAATGCCAAAATCATCAAGTACCAATAATGGTGCTTCTGCACATAGATCAAGTGGTGCTGGTTCCCATTGTTTTAATTCTGAACTGAATAGTTTTGCACGGTAGACTGATTGTGCTTGTAACACTTTAGATAAAATGGTGAATGATACTTCTGGTCGTCTTGCTTGCAGATGTTGTTCATGGAGCCAGGCTAGTACAACTTCTGCTGCCAACAATGTTTTTCCTGACCTGGTTTGCTCATTGTAGATGTAGACACCTTGCCCTTCTTCTTCAAGCATCTTATTCACCAGCTCATGCGCAATAGCAGTACGAGTTGGTGACTCATATTTCACTAAGTCGTTTTTTATTCGTGGTGGGAAAAGAGAATTAATGTACTTTTCCCTAGCTTGTGGCCAGTGCGGTTCCCTGGCGCATCTCATGCAAACTGCTCCACCATATTCTCTGCCACAAAGTTTACATACACCTGCCATCTTCATCTACCTCCTTATGTTAATTAATCAACTGACCTCTACCATTATACAATTTAATTGGTTCTAGTGTTGTACGAGCTGGGGCACTTTTAATCACTCTCCCTTTACCATCGTACAAGACAACTGATGCTGGGTCATCAACAAATAACCTGTTGCCCATGTATCTGCGTTGTCTGGTTCTGGTTTCTAGTATCTGCTCATATTTTCTTACAAATTCTTGCATATCTCTTACCACTGGCATGTATAAATCTTTACGATGGGTCAAGTACCATTTCAGTAATGGTACAACTTCTGATTCACGGTCACCCATTGTCTTGGTGAAGTTGTACAGTTCATGCGCCCATTTAGTAATAGGTCGATCATGTGCATTTCCTAGTGATTCAGCCATCCGGATGGCGGCGTCCTTGAACGCCGGGGGCGTGTCCTGGAGGGCTACTGCATAGTAGAACCAGCTGAAAGCTGTTTTATTACCATCTTTATCTCTGGATGCGAAACTATTCCAAAGTAAATTGGGTAGACTTATTTTTGTATTCACACCAGTTTTATTCCTAAGACTTACTGCGTCTCGCAGGTTGTCTTTAATTTCTTGGACCGTCCATTGTTTTCTTAAAAATCTGGTATGTAAACTCTGGGATTGGAAGAATTCTTTTAATTCTTTATTGGGTGATAATGATTTAGTATATACAATTGGTCTTCCCTGCATTAATGCTGAAAGCATATCGCAGGCAGACTTTATTGTTTTAGTTTCTTGGTCCAGTCTATGTTTAGTTACATTGGGAAGAGTATTCCAATAAGAAATTATGTCAGAAAGATGGTTTGAAATATTACTGGGTGGCAGGGCCGCTTTTGCTTTTGCCCTGCCACAGATATTTTTGATAGACCCTTTTCCTTCTTCGTTAGAAGAGGAGGAGGGGATATCAAAAGATATCTTGCTTTTGTATTCGGTTTTTTTATGTTTATATATAGCCGTGCTATTTTTGACACGGCTGCATAAGTGCACGGCTACATGGGAATTAGTTCTTTTTTCTATTTCTTTTTGGGTATGTTTGCTGTATGCTTCCTCAATTGTAGTTGTTTCTCCAAGTATTTCTGTAGTTGTTTTTTTATCTTTTGCTTGTTCTGTTTGGTTCTCTTCAAGAGGAGTAACCAGTTCGAGTAATTTTAAACCATTTATTTTATACCATTCTTTTGATGGTGCTCCTCTTCTCTTTACTTCAATCAAACCAGATTTTATTAAATCCTTTTTCATTTTGATTAAAGTCCTGTTTGCAATTTTACCTAAATCCATGACACGTTCTTTTATTAAGTAAAACCATCCTTTGTTAGCTGGTGCATGTTCGTAAGCATATCTGCTCATGCTTAGATACATAGTAATATATCCTGCCATTATCCATCCGACTTTTCTAACCAATTCCTTACTTACTGCATAATATTCAGCACTTTCTAGTATTTGTTTCTGTAGTTCATATTCTTCTTCTGTGTTTAATGAGGTCACATCTTTATATTCAGCACTCAGTTCTTGTATGCTTTTTCTTTTTTGTTTGGATGTAGTTTTGTTTTTTTTAGTTGTTTTCTTTTTCTTCATTTTTCTCACCCTCTTTTTCATCATCACAGCCTATTCCAAGTTGCCAAGCCGAATAAACTATCATACCGGGGTATGCATCAAAATGAACTGTGTACCAATCTTGTTCTGTATTTATTCTAATTTCTCTTGTATGCTCTATAAACCCCATTTGTTTCAATGCTTTTAGTGCTTCTTTTACTTCTTGTTTGGAAAAAGCAGTGTCGTGACATATTTTTTTAAGTGGATATGCAAACCAGACATTCTCATTTTTATCAATCTGATATTTATCTTGCAAGTCTAATTCCATTGCTTCTCTGCTTTTAAAATAACCTTGTAGTAAATCTAAATCACCCATAGCTTCATTAGCATTATCTTGTTTGTTTAAAAATATTGCTGCAATCATTGCAATTTCAACACCAAGTGCTCCTATGATGTATTTATTAACTTTGATAGATTCATTTGCGTAATATTCAATTAATGCTCTATCAATACAATCAATAGGTATTACATTTTTATTTTTCTCTATGAATCCTTGCATTTTTGGAAGTGTTTGTATGGTTACTGGCATGACATAACTCCTCTCTGGAAAATACCTCAGGCCCTTGGTTGTCAGAAAAGGACGGGGTTTTTAAAAATTTCCCAACCCCGCCCTCTCTGTCTATGGATTTGTAGTGACCAGTTACAAATCCTGTGTCTGTGCCTACAACACTCTAAATAGCGTATTCAAATAATTGTCTATGCAATCGCCTCATGCGTTCTGATGTTCGCATGGATAGAACTATGAATTTTTATTTAAATTCGCTGTACTGCTCTGCTTGATCTATCAAGCCAGAAAGCAGTTTTATTTTTATTATCATGTTCTAGCTTTTGCATAACAGCGGATATCAACCTGCCCTCCTTTCGTTACGCTAATTCGCTCTGTCTTATTATACACGAAAGGAATTTTTTGTAAAAGTTTTCTTCAAAACTGGTCAGTGCAATCAATTGCTCACAAAATTTTCAAAAATTATTTTTCATACGGTCGCCTTAAATTTTCATCTTGCCTGCCGCCTTAAATTTCACTCCTGACCTTAAAATCAATCATCTCCTCTACCTTAAATTCTGTCATTCCTTAATATGAATTATAATCCTTGGTTCATTTTCTCCCTCATCATCGAGGCTGGTAGTGATTTGCCGCACCTCATACTCCTTACCTGTGTCCATATTATGAACAATTAGTAGGTGTTTAAACAGCGGTGTGGAAAGGTTCAACAACCTAATGGCATCTTCCAATTCCATTTCTTATTTTTCACCTCCTTTTTGCATCCCTTTTTCGTACAGTCGATTTTCCGCTTCCGTCTATATCGTAGATTCCTCTGGAAACCGGTCTAGAATCGACGCTAAGGGGTGTACTTTGTCTTCCCGGTATGAATCATCCTCTAGCGTGCTCCAAGTCATTCTAGAGCATCCTTTAGCTTGGTATTGAGTAGTTATTTTTCTATCTGCTATATAATACACGAGGTAAACGTGGCATTCATGCGTCTTTTCATGCTGGTAATGCAGTAATTTCAACGAAAAGGTTGATTCCTACTATTTCATGAAAAGGCAATTTAGCAGAAACAGCATCAAAAAACCTTTTCATAAAATGGCTATACGAGATCATATAAGCAATATTCCATTCCAGGAAAAGGCTATACTGGGTAGACCATAAATGGCAGAAACCATTTATAGTTACCCAAGCAATTCCTTTTTTAAGGCATCTGCATCAGCCTGTTTCATACTGCCAGGATCGCCTTTGATCTTGATATTGTAAGCATCTACACCACGGAAAATCAGTTCCGCTGCCAGTTTATCAGCTTGCACTATTGCCTGAGGATCATCATCAAACACCACAAATACTCTATCAAACCTTTTGCTGATTTCCCTCACTTGGTACTTAGTGTATTTTATTCCGAAGGTAGCAATAGCATCTGTACCAAATCGCCATGCATCTGTTACACCTTCTACGCATATACAGGTACGACTCATTTCCTTGCTTGGTATTGCTTGGTAAAAAATGTGCTTGTGTCTTAATATCTCTCGTTGCTCAGGACACGATATATAGCGGAGGAAATGCTTTCCTGTGATGTCCCTTGTTTGAAACGATACTAGCTTATTCTCCCAATGTATCGGTATAACTAAACGATGGGAGAACGAGATAGTGTCTAATCTGCTAACAGGTCCTGTGCCTTGTACACGCCATACTTTTTCAACATAATCTGGGTCAAACTGTCTTTTTGCAAGGTATCTTTTATGCTTGTCAGTCATTGGCATTGTTCTAGAAGGCAGCATGAAGGGTTTCTTGTTCATCTGCACATGTTCAATCGAAACTGACCTGCTCTTTCCTCCGTATTTCCTGCATATTTCCTTCGCTTCTGGTAGTGATACACGTATGAGAGTACTTATCGCTTCAACCGTTGCTTTCCATCCGCATCTCCAACAGACGAAGTAATCACCACGAATATCATAGCCGAGGTGATAACCGGGGTTCCCAGTGCAAAAAGGGCAGGGTGTATTCACCCAGCCCTCCCTGCAATGCTTGTGACCTTCTGTTACATAAGGCACACCAAAATCTTTATATAATTGGATTACATCCATTATTTTAGCACTGCCTTTATCTCGTCAAACGCTTTCCAGATTCTGTTATGGGCCCACCCCTTCCTACGTAGTTCTCTACGTATTTCGCCTTTTACTTTCCTGCCGTTCATACTGCCATACACATCGCTGCCATCAATAATCATCTGACATATCTCCCTTGCGTCAGCTGGTAGAATTTCCATGATTTGCTCAAGAGATTCTTTAGCCTCATACTCGTCAGGCGCAGGAATATTCTCAGCCATTTCCTCATCAAGAAACGTGGTTGGTATATTGTTTCTATTCTCCCTAAGGAAATTGTTCAACCTTGATTTGATACACAACGCAATCCAGTTAATGATAGGCACTTTCTTTTCTGGTGAATATGTGTTCATAGCAATGGTGTAGCCTACCGTAGCTTCGGAGAATAATTCCTCATACGGCATGCCTGTTGTTTTGTTGTATGACCATGCCAATTTCCTCAGAAAGTTGCGATATTCTAGGTACTGATTCGTGGCTGTCATTCTTCTTCCTCCCTTATTTTTTAAAGGACTCATGAAACGTATCTTGGGCCTTTTCTTTTAAATTTTTAGCGAAGGCATTGAGTATCAATATTCACCATGATTCTAGCATACCCCATTCTTCGCTATCACGTCCTTCCTTTTGTTGTTTTTCTATTACTGCCTTTAGCATTTCTCCCAAAGTCTGTTTTCGCCATTCATCGTTAATCATTTTGCACCCTCCTTATTGTGTAAGCTATTTCATAATAATCTGGGTGTACTTTAATGGAAGGTGTGTACGCATCTGCCCAAGGTATTTCGTCTGCCGTTTCTAATATCGTTTGGGCACCTAACATCAATGCTTCTATTGCAGTCATTTCTAGGATGTTGCCATCTTTATCTTTAGCATAGTGTAGACCATTTACTACTTTTTTCCTGATCATTTTGCACCCTCCTCAGAATTGGGAGATTATGTAGCTGCCATTTCCTACGATAATCACGTCAAAGGTGTACTTGTACCATTCGTCCGAAGGCAAACCTCTTAGCATTGGGAAATCTTCAAACACCTCTTCTTTGTTTTTATATTCCATGTAGTCGCAACAAATAGCAATCACGTCAAGGTTCATTTCTTCGCCATAGTCGCATTCCCTTTCAATAAAATAATCATAAAGTGCTCCCAACCCTTCGTAGCTGAAATCAGTCCTGCCATATTCTTCAAATAGCTTTACGAATCTTTCTTTACTGACATTTATGTACATTTGGTTACCTCCTTATTCACATGGTATATCTACACTTGTATCTAATTCTAGCGCAATTTTTTCTTTGCAGTGTGGACAGGTTTTAGTGAAATTGAAAAATTCCCTCATAGTAAAAGTGACTACACCTTTGCAATGTGGGCACCGTGTTTTTCTTTTAGCCACATTCGTAAAATCTAAAATCTCAACTATAGTTGCCATTGTTCTCCTCCTTATCTTGATAAAAAGTAAGAGTAGCGGTAACCACTACTCTTACTTCCCGAAAAAACAAACTATGCTGGCGTATGGTGCGGTGCGTAGCACTTCTGGGTGACGCGGTCGATCTCCCATTTTGTAGTTTTTACGAACTGGGCACATTCACTAAATGTCTCACCATACACCTTTATTAAATTCACCTCGTCTGCACATTTAGCGCAATCACAAACTAGCTCCATCCATACTCTGTTTCCCCAGGTTACGCCTACATTAATCATTTTGCTACCTCCTTTTTGATATACACTACTGGTGCTTGCTATGGTACACATTATTCTGCTGTCAAGTTTCATTGCATATAGTGTATCGCACTGGCAGAAGGCAGTCAAGCACTTATTTATTGTCATAAGATTCAATCAATGCAGTCAACATGGAAGATTCCTCTACTTCTTTACCGTCTAATACTGCGGTAATAACTCCCCTTTTTTCATCAATTACCTTAGCTAGATGCTCTTCTATGGTTTGTTTCGGAATTAGATACCATATATTGACAGCATTTTTCTGACCTATTCTGTTGCATCTATCTTCAGCCTGATCAAGTAATCCAGGCGTCCACGGCAGTTCTAGAAAAGCCACATTATGTGCAGCAGTTAACGTAATACCTACCCCTGCTGCATTTATATTCCCTACGAACAACCTAGTGCCAGGATCAGTTTGAAATTTTTCTACCACTTCTGGTCGATTCTTTGCAGGTGTACTGCCATCTATTTTGACTGCAACCTCACCAAACTCATTCATAAGCAATTCAATAATCTCTTTATGGATGGCAAACACTACCAGTTTATGTGATGTAGTGCTGATAAACTCCTTGATCCACTCCATAGACTGCTTTAATGCACCTTTAGCGGCAAGGTATCTTAGTGCGGCAATCCTTGCCAATGCTTCAGCATTAGACGCCTTCGCAGCTGCCTTGGCTCCTCTAGTAGCATGTACCCATTCCAAGAAATCATCTTCTGCTTTGGTGTACTCCTTACGATTGCTTATTTCTATCGGTATATACGATCTCTGTTTGGGTGGCAGCTCAGTCAGTACTTCTTCCTTTTTCCTTCGTATCATCACACCTTGGAGTTTTTCGTATAGTTCCTCAATGTTTGAAGCACCGTTGAAATCCCAGCCAAACCCATTATGTGTAGCATTACAGTATCTCATAGCAAACGCCCAGAAACTAGGAAACAGATTAGGCTCTACCAACGATACTGCATTGAATATTTCCTTCGGTCTATTGATCACTGGTGTACCTGACATGGGAATAATGTGAGGTATCTTCTTTGCTAGCATCTTCACTGCCTTAGTTCTTGCGGCAGTATTGTTCATTATGGCGTGGCACTCATCTAGCACCATAACCTTCGGATTCAAGCTCACCAGATATTTCCACCAGCCAGAAACAATATCGTAATTCAGTATGATAATATCGTCAGTATCGACCTCATACGCCTTCTTACCTTCTAATACTTCAAATGATCTTGTATCGTCCATCCATATTTTAGCTTCTTTCAGCCAGTTGTACTTGACTGCGGCAGGTGTCACTATGATGGCAGGTTTCAATTCTGGGTGGGCTTGTAAGTAGGCTAATGCCTGCACAGTTTTCCCTAGCCCCATATCATCACCTATAATTGCTCTCCCTTTTCTATGTTCTAAAAATGCAACTCCCTGTGCTTGAAAAGGGTAAAGAGATCGCTTCAAACCATTTATTGTAGCAATTTCCATATCAGCCACTGATTTAGATACCTGTTCTAGTATCTCTTCTAGTGCCTTGTCAATAGCAAACCCCCATTCCTTAACTAGTTTAATTGAATCAGGTGATGCAGGTGCCCTCCAGTATTTTTCAGTTCCTGTACTTATAAATTTCCTCCCAGTAAGTGTTTTCACATTATCAACCAGTTCTGGTGTTGGCGAGAATACCAGTTTCATACTCTTACCGTCCAAGGTTGCTATACTCGTAACTTGTTTATCCTCACCATTTCCATTCAACATAGCATGGTTGCCAGGAACTTTTACTGTACCGTCACTATCGTTTATGATCAGTACTGACCGTGGGAACCATGAATTGACAACCTTTCCTTGTATAGTAGCTCTCATAAATTCCTTCTGTTCTTCAGTAGTGCTATCATCCATTGGAATTCCTCCCATGCCCCAATGTTTAATGCACTCTGGCCCAATGCCAACTTCTTTCGATACTGGATTGGTAAGTTCTCTGCCACATCTTACGCAACGAACCAAAGGGTCAATATGACCGTAGCCATATACATATACAGCTTTAGTTGTTTCTTTCAGTATCGCTCCCTGAAAATAAACTGGGCAATTCTTTTCTTTCGCCACTATCGGTCTAGTCCTGAAAAATTTAGCTGGCAGCTCCACATATGTCATGGTTTTATGCTCTCCTTTATCTTATTTCTGTATTCTTTCTGATATTTTTTATACGTAGGGTGCCAATCTGGCAAAGCGTTCATGTGCAACTTGCCATTACCATCTTGCGATATGTACCATACTGCAAACCCTAACTTCCCTGAATATCTTACCAAGAATAGATCACCATTTTCATTGTACCGTACCACGTACGAAAGACGAACTGTTTCGCCACGGATTTTCATATTCCTCAATGCAAAATGAGGATGACCTTGCGCTATAAATTCTCGCCGTAACTGGTTGACCGTATATTTTTTCATATTGTATCCTCCTTACGTCGTATATAGTCTGCCACTTTTAATACATTCTTTACCGCTATGTTTGTGTAATCATGGGTGTAACTGAGAACGGAGATTTTCATACCATCTTTTTCGTACCTATACTATTCCCTGCCCTATACTCTTTCTTTAAGAGGCTGCCAATGATCTTTATATCTTTTTTACTTGCCATTTTCGTCACCTCTTTTCAGTTATCGCGATCCAGTAATTTCTTAAACCCTTACCTTCACATATCTTTTCAGCCATATTAAGTACTTCTGTAACTGATTTGGCTGTTAAATGTAGGCTGTCTATGTACTTTGATGAACCTTTCCTGCAAATTGTAGCTATCCATTTCTTCATAGTGCTGACCTCCTTTAATTAAAAGGGAGAGTATTTTTACTCTCCCTATACATAGTGCTGGTTGGATTCCTTTGCCATGTCTATATATTCCCTAATTGCATCTATCACCTTCCTTTCCTTTTTTACTCCTAATTTCAGTTCCATATTTCTATAAAGAAACTTTGCTGCCTCGTCTATCGATTCAGTTACTACCACAACGTTCTTGCTCAGCCTAAGTCTGTGTTCCATTTTCTTCTTTCTCCTTTTAATCCCGCCTACTGTACAGCGAATTACCAACCATTTCATACGCCAAATCATCCATTTTTTCTTCGATATGCTCTTTTAGCAATGTGATAAATTCTTCAAATTGGGTAACATCCCATAGTATAGATAGTCGGCTATCTCCTATTTTCAGGTCAATATCAGTAGTATATACGCCTTCTTTTAGTGTTATTTCAAATTTTTCAATAGACGGCGCTTCCCTGCTTATGATTTGCATTTTTATTCCTCCTTTATTTGTCATACGTATAAAAAACTTTCGCCCGATCTCCATCTTTATTAATGTGGAGAAGATAAGATGACCAGATTGATGAGCTTGCCGCAGCATGTATTTCGACGCCACAAAGTGCTGATTCTTCTTTGTGCCCGTGGATACTTACAAAAAACTCATCTAGCCAGATTCGCTGATTCTTATACCTTACGTAAGGTTCTGCCCAATTAAAATCGTTATCTTTGTGCCGATTAACTGCATATTTGATCTCCTGCCATTTATTGCTGCCCTCAATCACCATCTTGTCATTCTCCCATTTCATTTTCTTTTCCTCTCGCCGAACTTTTCTGCCTCCAGCATCCCCGCCTTGATGAGCGCCCGCACCCTCTGGGGAGTGACCCCCAGAAGGGCGGCGGCGGCGGTGACGGTGATTTTATCCATTTACAAGTTGGCTGATCTGCCCCTGAATTTCCTTGAGCGAGT
>FZPS01000016.1_pt217 | contig 22245 bp, 20 predicted proteins | sample 1817821 | NCBI WGS metagenome assembly FZPS01 (sample SAMEA104158645, study PRJEB21678) | metagenome | place: Germany | collected 2015-04-21 | reverse complement strand
AAGGTCATCCCGGCCACCAGCGCATGATAGCCCGGCCAAAAGCGCCCCGGATTGCGATCGTCCCAGGAGCCGAAATAGCCGACCGAATAAATCGCCCCCAGCCCGCCCAGCAAAAACATGGGAATCAGGAAAAAAGCGCTTAGTGAATCCACGCCAATGTGCAACGAACCGTACGGCATCCGCCAAGGCATGGTCCAGACGACATCCGCACGCGCCACGAGAGCCGTCAACGTCACAATCAGCCCCACCAGACACCCAGCGACCGCGGTGCCCATTCCCAAACGCACCGCCGAACGCGACGACATCCGCCCAATCAGCAACGCGCCCAGTCCGCCAAGAACCAGCAAACTGAGCGACCCAAGCAATCCGCCCAATACGAACGAATCACAACGCATCAATAACGCCTCTTCATTCAACATCAATGCTGGCAATGATTTTTGCCGATTTCAAGCAAATAGTGTCTCTCCATGCTGTTCGGGCAGAAGATGTTCGAAAAATCCCCGGAACTATTCCGGCAGACGCTGCAACAACGCGCGAATCAGCCGGCGAACCGCCATGTGGATGCCGGGCGCTTTGCTGCGACGCGAGCCGGCCACATTCAACACCTCGATTTCCGGGTGCCGCTTCAGCCAGCGCATAACTCGCGCGAGATTCTTCTCCATCGGCCGGGTCATATCCAACGCCAGCCACGGCTTGCGGTGCTGCTTGGCAAAATCAATGGTCAGGAGCGAGCCGCCATCCGGCTTGCCATATACGCAAATCAAGGTGCCGTCGGAGTCCCGGACATTGGCCTCCGTGCGGGGCGGATAATGCCGCGACCTGTGCTGGCGCAAGCGGTAACGCGACGGGATTTTCCCCTTTTCGGATCGTCGCCCTTTCGGCACCCACCCGCCATAAGGGAATCGGGCCATCACACACGCGCTCAACGCCCCCTGATCCGCGCCGGTCTGCCCGCCTGACACAATTTTCCGAACATTCATGGCAGCACTTTCGCCCGAAACAACAACGGCTGTAAATCTCAAACCGCGTTTTAGGCTGGCATCCGCCCCCATTTTTACGCCATAAAGCTGGCCATGAGTAAATCAAAGACGTTGCTGCCACCCACCCGCCCCCTTTACGCGGCCCTGCTAATCATTCTGGCCTTCCTCCTCTGGCTTCTGGCTCTCCCCCGTCCCGGTGTGCGCGAAACACGCCTGAAAGCCGTGCTCGTGCCGGAAGCGGACGCCCCCCGCCCCGCCGTCCCGGAGACAATCCGGGTGGCCACTTACAATCTGGAGCACTTCACCGATGGCCATCATGATGGCCCCGATCGCACCCCGGCCATCTTCGCGGTTCACGCGCAAGGCGCCGCAGCCATCATCGCCGAGGCCAACCCCGACATCCTGTTTTTGCAGGAAATAGAAAATGGCCGCACGCTGATTTATCTGAACTCGCTGCTCCCCAATCCGTACCCATACATTTATATCTCACAGTTGCGTCGTTCGTCGGGCCTCAAGGATAAACTGAATATGGCTCTGCTCTCGCGCTTGCATCCACAACGCGTGCGCCAGTTGTCCTTCCACGCCCTGCCCTATCCCGGCCGCCCCTCGCGCGGAGTCATCAGCGCCGAATTTGCTCTGGACGACCTGACCACCCTGTTGAGCTACGGAATGCACCTGAAATCCAACTTTGGCGAAGCGCCGAACAACCGCGCCCAACGCACCATTGCGCTGCATCACACGGCAGCGGACGCCGTCAATGTCGCTCTCCGCAATCAGCCCCGCCAAACCGTCACTCTCATGCTCGGCGATACCAACGTGGACCCGGAAACCGAACAATTCGCGGACGACCCCTCGCTGACCCCGCTGGCCGGCGCGTACCTCGACCTTTGGCTCGGACGCCCTCTGGAGGAGCGCACCACCATCCCCACCCGCGAAGCCGGCGAAACGGGCGATCCCCTTCTGGTGTTCCCGCCCGCGGCTTTTGACCGCGTGTTTGCCTCGCGCAACCTCGGCGGCGCCGACGCCTGGCTGGTGCAACCGCCGCAAGTCATTCAAAAAGGCACCGACACCACCAACAACCTCACCCCGCCCGGCGTCAATGGCCATGTCACCGACCACTTTCTCGTCTATGTGGACCTGATCCGCAATCCGGACTACACCCCGCCGCCGCCGGAAAACTCTGAGGTTGCGGCCCCGCTGTACCACCCGCTGTCAGAAAAACACCGCGCAAATAAACTTTGAAACACGGCCAGCCGTGCGGTAAAATGTCGGACATGAACGCGCGCTTTGTATTTTTGGCAATCTTCGGTCTGGCGTGGGCCGCTTGCGCCCATGAAATTCAAACGGATTGGGCCTACCACGCCATCGGCAATCATGCCCGTGCCACCGAGACGGTTCCCGGCACAAGCCTCACGTTTCTGGGCAATGGAGCCAACGAGATTGGCGACAACGACACCGTGACGCTCTACGTCCTGACCGCTCACCAGTTCGCCGGCCGCATGGACGAACAAATCCACGTGCGCTGGTGGGATGGCGCGCGCCCCCACTGGATCATGGGCGGCTGGGTATCCAACATCGTGCTGAACACGGACAACCGCTTCCGCGATTTGCCCGCCGAAGGCGAAGTCAAACTCGACCTTTGGAAAATTGATATTCCCCCGTGGATTACCCAACCCGGCGACAACTTCTATGCCATCCAACTCAAGGGGTGCCTGCAAGATCAGGTGGAAGAACGCTTTCTCTTGAATCGAGCGGGCGGCGACTTCACCCAAACCAATAATCTGGGCCAAATCTGGTCGGCTTCCGAAGAGTTTGATGGTCAGGACTGGACGATTACCATCACGCCATAATTCACAGCGCCACACGCGGACGCCCCGACTGCTCAAAAAACATTTTATGTTGAAAACCCTATTTGAAAGAAACTCACCCCGTATTTGAACCCAAAAGGCAGGTTGTCATGACTAACACAAAACGAATTAGTGATCAGGTTCTCAAAGGCTCGGAACGCGCCCCGCATCGTTCGCTGATGTACGCGCTGGGATTGACCGAAGAAGAAATGAAACGCCCGCTGATCGGCGTGGTTTCGGCGTTTAACGAAATCATTCCCGGCCATATTCACCTCGACAAAATTGCGGAAGCCGCCAAAGCCGGCGTGCGAATGGCGGGCGGCACCCCGTTGCTGGTCCCGGCCATTGGCGTGTGTGACGGCATCGCCATGGGCCACGTGGGCATGAAGTATTCCCTCCCCTCGCGGGAGTTGATTGCCGATTCCGTGGAAACGCTGGCTCTCGCCCATTGCTTCGACGCCATGGTGCTGATTCCCAACTGCGACAAGATTGTGCCGGGCATGCTAATGGCCGCCGCGCGCATCAACATCCCCTCCATTGTCATCAGCGGCGGCCCGATGCTGGGCGGCAATTTCGGCGGGCGGAATAATACCAGCCTGTCCAACATGTTTGAAGCCGTGGGCGCACACAAGGCGAATAAAATGACCGCCCAGGAGTTAGTCGCGTGCGAAAAGAGCGCGTGTCCCGGTTGCGGCTCCTGCGCGGGCATGTTCACCGCCAACTCCATGAATTGCCTGAGCGAAGCCATCGGCATGGCCCTGCCCGGCAATGGAACCATTCCCGCCGTGGCTGCGGAACGCACCCGTCTGGCCAAAAAAGCCGGCATGCAAATCATGACACTCCTCAAGAAAAACCTGCGCCCGCGCGACATCCTGACCGCCGAAGCATTCACGAATGCACTGCGCGTGGACATGGCCTTGGGCTGCTCCACCAATAGTGTGCTGCACCTTTGCGCCATCGCCCATGAAGCCGGCGTCCCCATCCCCCTCAAGCGATTCAACGAAATCAGCGCCACCACGCCGAATCTCTGCCGCTTGAGCCCGGCGGGAGCGGACCTCGTGCAAGATTTACATTTGGCCGGGGGCGTGCCAGCCGTCATGAAAGAACTCTCCAAGGCGGGCCTCCTCAACTTGAAACTGCCCACTGCGACCGGCAAAAATGTCGGGCAAAATCTGGCCGGGGTCACCAACCGCAATCCTCAAGTTGTGCGCCCCATTGAAACACCGTTCTCGCCCACCGGCGGACTCGCCGTTCTCTTCGGCAACATCGCGCCCCGAGGCGCCATTGTGAAACGCTCGGCCGTGGCGCCGGAAATGCTGACGGCGAATTGCCGGGCGCGCGTGTTCGATAGCGAAGAATCCGCCATCGAAGCCATTTTCGCTGGCCGCATAAAAAAGGGCGACATGGTCGTCATCCGTTACGAAGGCCCGCGTGGCGGCCCCGGAATGCGCGAAATGCTTTCGCCGACGTCAGCTCTCGCCGGCATGGGACTGGACAAGGAAGTTGCCCTGCTCACGGATGGCCGTTTCAGCGGCGCCACTCGTGGCGCGGCCATCGGCCATGTTTCGCCGGAAGCCGCAGATGGCGGCCCCATCGCGCTCATCAAGGAAGGCGACCGGATTGCTGTGGACATCCCGAAATATAAAATCAATCTGCAGGTGTCCGCCGCCGAGCTTAAACAGCGGGCCAAGAAACTGCGACCGTTTGTGTCCCCGGTCAAAACCGGATGGCTCTCCCGCTATCAGCGCATGGTCAGCTCCGCCGACATGGGCGCGATTCTGCAATAATCCTCCCCATCCCCGGGCCAGCAACGCCTGCGCCAGAATTTGCGGCCGCCGCATCACGTGGCGGCCGCGCCCTTTTCAGCGCGTCGGCCCCCAGTGCGGTCCCAGCGGCCAATAGACAAAAAACGCGGGCCCAACCAGAGCCTCATCGGCAACAGGACCAAAATAGCGGCCGTCCAAGCTGGAATAGGTGTTGTCGCCCAACGGCAGGAAATGTTGCGGCTTCACGGTGATTTTCGCTTGAGAACTGTCCAGCAGCGAGTCGGGGCGCGGAACATAACCCTTGTAACGCGGGTCCTGCAACAGCCGCTCAAACGGCTCTGGCGCCGTCACAGGCACGCCATTCGCCACCAGATGGCGGTCGCGGATTGAAATGGTTTCGCCGGCCAATCCGGCCAGACGCTTGATGTAAAACGTACCCGGACGAATGCCCCAGCGCTCCCTGTCGTGAATGTAATTGGCGTCAAAAACCACGATGTGCCCGCGCTGAGGGCGCGTGAAATGATAGCGCACTTTATTCACAAACAAATGGTCGCCCTGGCGCACGCGCCCCGAAGCGATGACATCTCCCTGTTTCACCCAATCACCGATTTGATGATGGAGATGCATGCTGTGCGCCGGATTAATAAACGGACTGTCGGGCCGCATGGTCAACCGAACGGCATGCATTTCACGGCCGATGCGATACGCATATTGGTCTTCGTGGGTCCCGGCAAATTCCAGTCGGCCGGTGGCCTTGGCTTTAACCTCAACGTAACGCTCGCCAAACAGCGCCAGATTCACCAAATTCAGCGGCGGCCGGTCTTTCCAGGTGCGCCCCGCTTGCGGCGTCACGGTAATTCCGTTCAACGTCGGCTGCATGGAGCCGGTCGGAATCTTAAACGGTTGCACAAAGTAGGTCCGGCAGGCCAGCGCCAGCGAAATGGCCACCACCAAAACTTCCACATTTTCCCGCCATTTGGGAAACGGTCGCGGCGGCATCAGGCGTTCCGCCGCCTCTGCCGCGCGCTCACAGGCCGGCTCCACTTGCTCCCAGTTGCGGGCGCGCCAGGCCTCCAGCAACTCCGCTTCGGCGGCATAAACCGCCGCCACGTCTTCCGGCGGAGCAATATCCGCGCGCATGCGAAGCGCATGGCGAAGGCCCTGCCGCACCAGATGCACCATTTTCTTTAATTTCCGTCGCGCCAAAAAGTTCATGGTCTAATGCTTTGATTTCAGAACCGCGATAAAGGCTTCCTGCGGAATGCCCACCTTGCCAAATTGCTTCATGCGCTTCTTTCCGGCCTTCTGCTTTTCAAGCAGTTTGCGCTTGCGGGTGATGTCGCCGCCATAGCATTTGGCCGTCACATCTTTGCGATAGGCCCGCACGGTGGTTCGCGCGATGATTTTAGCGCCGATGGCCGCCTGAATGGCAATGGCGAATTGCTGCGGCGGAATGATATCCACCAGCACTTCGCAAATTTGCCGCCCCCTCGCCTCCGCCTTGTCGCGGTGAACAATGCAGGAGAAAGCTTCGACCACCTCGCCGTGAACCAGAATGTCCAGCTTGACCAAGTCATCCTCGCGATAGCCGGCCGCTTCGTAATCCATCGAAGCATAGCCGCGCGAAAGACTTTTGAGCCGGTCATGGAAATCAATCAGGATTTCATTCAGCGGCATGGTGCAGGTCAGCATCACCCGCTTGGTATCCAGGCTCTCCGTGCGGTCAATCGTGCCGCGCTTGTCCATCACCAGCTTCATCATGTCGCCAATTTGCTCACCCAGACAAATGAGGAACAGCTTGACGATCGGCTCTTCAATGGCGGCAATTTCGGTTGGCTCCGGCAGGAAAACGGGATTGTCCACTTCCTTGACGGTGCCATCGTTCATCAGCACGCGATAGACAACCCCCGGATACGTCGCAATCATGTCGCAATCGTATTCGCGCCGCAAACGCTCCTGCACAATTTCCATGTGCAACAGGCCCAAAAATCCACACCGGAAACCAAAGCCAAGCGCCACGCTTGATTCAGTCTGATACTGAAACGAGCTGTCGTTCAACGCCAGCTTTTCGAGGGAGTACTTCAGCTTTTCATAATCGTCGCCGTCAATCGGATACAACCCGGTAAACACCATCGGGTGCATGGCCTTGAAGCCGGGCAGCGGATGCTCTGTCGGATTGCGCGCCGTGGTGACCGTGTCGCCAATTTGAATTTCGGAGGTGGCTTTAATGTTCGCCAGAAAATACCCCACCTGCCCGGCCTGAAGCTGCTCCACCGGCTGAGGTTTCGGCGTGAAGATGCCCACTTCCTGCACTTCGTAGTCTTTGCCGGAGCCCATCAGCCGGATGCGATCGCCGCGCCGGATGGAGCCGTCAAAGATGCGCACATAAATCATGCCGCCGCGAAACGTGTCATACTCCGAGTCAAACACCAGCGCGCGCAAATCATTCGGATATGTGGACTGCGGCGGCGGAATGCGCTCCACCAGAGCTTCCAATACGTCCGCGACTCCCGCGCCCGTCTTCGCGCTGATGGCCAAGCACTCCTCATGGGAAATGGCAAAGATATCTTCAATTTGCCGCCCGACCGTCTCCATGTCGGCCGCCGGCATGTCGGCCTTGTTCAAAACGGGGATAATTTTGATGTGCTGGTTAATGGCCAAAAATGCGTTGGCCACCGTCTGCGCCTCCACCCCCTGGGTTGCATCCACCACCAGCAAGGCGCCCTCGCAAGCCGCCAGACTGCGGCTGACTTCATAGGAAAAATCCACGTGCCCCGGCGTATCAATGAAGTTGAATTCATAGACCTGCCCGTCTTTGGCAGTGTACTTCATCGTGACGGGATGCGCCTTGATGGTAATGCCCCGCTCGCGCTCCAAATCCATGTCATCCAGCAATTGGTCGCGCTGATCCCGCTTAGCCACCGCGCCCGTCAGCTCCAAAAGCCGATCCGACAGCGTTGTCTTGCCGTGGTCAATGTGAGCGATAATGCTGAAATTGCGGATGTGCGACAAATCCGGCGCATGAACAGCCTTCGCCTCCGCACGAGGCATCGCCTCGCGGGCCGTCAATTCTTCGTTTTCTTTGTAAAACTTCATCGGTCAGATTCGTTGAAAGGTTAGGATTTGCGGGCCGATTCAGCCTGCCAGCGCATCGCCGCAATGGCATCGCGCATGTCATCGGCGTGATACAACGACGAGCCGGCCAGCAGCACATTCGCGCCGGCAGCCGCGCAACGCGCCCCCGTATCTGCATTGATTCCCCCGTCCACGGAAATATCCAGCTCCGGCAACCATTCGGCGAGAGCGGCAATCTTCTCCACCCCATGCTCCAGAAACGCCTGCCCGCCAAACCCCGGATGCACCGTCATCACCAACACTTCATCCAGAAGCGCCGCATATCCCCGCAATGCCGTCACGGGGGTCTCCGGGTTCAAGGTCAGGCCCGCGCGCTTGCCAAGCTCGCGAATACTTTTAAGCGTGGCGGCCAAATCACACGGCGACTCCACATGAATCAGCACCGTATCAGCCCCCGCCGCGATAAATTGCGGCGCATACAAATCCGGCCGCATCACCATCAAATGCACACTCAAATACGCATTCGGAACCGCCGCCCGCACCGCGCGCAGGATATCCGGCCCCATCGTCAGATTCGGCACAAAATGGCCATCCATGATGTCCACATGCAAACCATCCGCCCCGGCCTCCATGGCTCGTTGGCAGTCATCAGCCAGATATCCCATCCGGGCGGACAGGATCGAAGGCAAGACTTGGATTGGTTTCACAGACATTGAGACAAGAGTATAAGAGCGGAAGGCCCGTTGAGTCTAGGAGTTTTAGCAACGGCAAGCGCCTTCGCGCCAGCCTCACGTCGGCCCATCGCCGTCACACGCCTTTTCTAAGGCTGGCGAGCCACCCCAGCGCGCCGCCCGTCAACAGGCCGGAAAAGTGCGCCGCATTGGCCGTAGGCCCCAGCACGCCAAAGACTCCCAGCCCCAGAAAAATCATCAAAATCCCGGCCATGGTAGGCGAAACAAACACGCGAAAATCAAAATCCCGGCGGCTGCGAATCCATAAATAGCCGAAAATGCCATACACCACCCCGCTCATGCCGCCGAAATTAGCGCCGCCGGCCACATACTGCGCCATGTTCGAAACCAGCGCCACCAGCAACACCACCCCGGCATAACGCCACGTGCCAATCCGCTCTTCCAGCACCATCCCCAAATCCTGCATCCACAGCAAATTGAACAGCAAATGCCAGAGCGAAAAATGCAAAAAAATCGGCGTCAGCAGTCGCCACACCTGCCCCTGCTCCACCTCCACCAGCGAAATCCCCAAACGCGATGGGTCCAGCACCGTTAAATTCGAGATTTGCAACCAGCGCACCCACGTGGCGTCTTCGCCCAAACGCGTCAAAAGCCCCACCACGATGCAACCGATTAAAAGCGCCGTTGTCAGGCTGGCTCGCCCCAACACGCCGCTCCAGGCACGCACGGGCTCCGCTCGAACAGCTTCGGCCTGCTCCTGCTTTTGCTCCCCTTGCCGGCGGGATTCAGCCGCCGCCGATGCCTGATAAAACTCCTCCGCATCCGGCATGCTGCGAAACCGCGAAAGCAGAGCCCGGCCCTCATCCACTTGATCTTCATCCACCACCCAGATGGTCCAGCCCTTATCCCCGGCCGACTCCACCTCCGCCGCAATCTCACGAATATACAGATAATCCGCGAATACCCGCGCCTGCTCCTCGCTTTCCAATTGTCCAATCGGTCTCATAAAAACTTACGGGAACTTACCCCGCCCACCGTCATCCCGCAATGAAATTACCGTTTTTACGCCTCCCCCGATAACGCGCTGCCCCCGGATGTTCCATCCGCGGGAAAGTATTTTTCCTTCTCCGCCTCGGGAATAAAACTCGCGGCGCAGGCGTCGCGATTGATTTGGGAAAAGTCCTCGGCCGTCAGCCCGTGTAAATCGGCCATCGCGCGATATTCATGATTCAGGTCATAATCAAACACGCCGGGGTCGTCCGCGTTAATGCTCACGCGAATGCCCGCCGCGCGAATGGCGTTAATGGGATATTTCGCCAGCGACTCAATGCAGCGGGTGCGAACATTGCTGGAAGGACACAGCTCCAGCAAAACGCCGCGCTCGGCCACCTCCGCCATCAGCGCCGGATCCCGATAAATTTGCACCCCGTGGCCGATGCGTTCGGCGCCCAGCTCATCCAAAGCGCTGCGGATGGATTGGCTGGACGTCGGAATCAGAGATTCGCCGGCATGCACCGTCAAACGCAGTCCGGCCTCGCGCGCCCGCCGGAACACCCCCGCAAAGGGACCGCTCGGAAAGTTGGCTTCATCATTCGCCAAATCCATCGCCAGGATGGTGTCCCGATTCGCAATAAAGAAATCCGTCACGCGGGAGGCGGTCGGCATGTCCCATTCGCGGCCCAAAATGCCAATCAGTCCCACCGCCAGCGGATACTGCTTTTGAGCGGCATGAATGCCATCCAAAATGGCCGCGTGGATGGCGTCAAAGCTCAATTCAGTTCGCTCCCCCTGAATGAAGATGGGCGAATAGCGCAATTCCAACACCCGCACCCCCTCAGCATACGCATCGGCACAGGCCTCAAAAGCCATTCGGTGGATACGCTCCGGCGAAGACAGCACGCGATGAATCAGGCTGAACTTTTCCAGAAAAACAGCCAACCCGTCCACCGGACGGGCAATCAGAATAAAGTCGCGGAATTGCTCTTCCGTGCTGTCCGCTGGCAACAAGCCATCGGCGACGACCCATTCTTTCATGGTTTCCAAACGAATCGCACCTTCAATATGCCGATGCAATTCCACCTTGAGAATGTTGTTCACTTGCATTTTTTTATTATGAGAGACACCGGCCCCGCCTGTCAAAACTTTCGTTGCCTGTCACGCGGGAAGCGCTTATTCTGTCGCCATGAAACATGCCCACATGCGGAAAGCGGAATTTGATGTTCACTGGCCCGCGCCGCCCCTCCAAGTTGTTCTGGTGCACCCGGAAATTCCGCCCAATACCGGCAACATTGCGCGCCTTTGCGCCGCCACCGGCAGCCGTCTTCATTTAATTGAGCCGCTGGGCTTCAGCATCACCAACCCTCAGCTCCGGCGCGCGGGACTGGATTACTGGGATGCCATTCAGGTGCGCGTCCATGCGTCGTGGGCCGCATTCTTGGAGGCCGTCGCCCCGCCACGGATGTTCTTCTACAGCACCGGCAGCGCGCGACGCTACAACCACGCTTCGCACCACGCCGGCGACACGCTGGTGTTCGGCTGCGAAACGAAAGGCTTGCCCGATGCTTTGTTGGCCGAATATCCCGCCCAAGTCTATGGCATCCCCATCCAGACCCAGCACGTGCGCTCGCTCAACTTGTCCAGCGCCGTCGCGGTCGTCGTGTACGAGGCGCTCCGGCAAATCTCGCCATGACTGGCGCGCTTCAGGCGCGGGCGAAGGCCCGACCTACTCCGCCAACGACCAGTGTTTTTCCATTCCCCACGGGAAATCGTGGCGTTGATAGTTTTGCAGCCGCGCATGGCGTACGCTGAACGCCATGGGGTGCCCGCTCAGAATCCACGGACAATCCTCCAGCAATATCGCTTGCGCGGCCTGCGCGAGACGCTCCCGCTCCGGTGATTCGGGCAACGCAATGAGCTGTTGATACAAGCGATCAAACTCCGCGCTCTGGTAATTGGCGCGGTTGGGTCCCGGCGAAACATTCTGGCTGGCAAAAAGCTGCAAAAAATTCTGTGCGTCCGGATAGTCGCCCAGCCAAGTGAGCGTAAATAGCTGGGCTTGACGACGCTCCAATTTTTGCAAAAAAGCCGGCCAGTGATTATAGCTCAAATCCAGCACCACGCCGACCCGCTCAAAGAAACTGGCCATCAGCTCCGCCGCCTGCCGCGCTTCCTGATTGTCCGCCGTGCCCAGCTCCAACGTTAACTTCAGGCGACGGCCGGTCGCCGGATCCTTGCCACCCGCATACCCCGCTTCCGCCAAGAGTTTTTGGGCGCGCGCCAAATCAAACCCGTATGGCAACGGCTCCACGCAATGCCCCGCCACTCCGGGCGGCACCGGCCCATTGGGCGTCAAAACGCGCCCGTTCTGAAACTCCTGCCAGGCCACGGCATCAAAAGCGCAAGAGAGCGCTTGCCGCAGCTTTTTATTGGCGCCCACGACGGGATCATCCATGTTGAACGCAACATACGTAATCGCCATCTGCGGGGATTGGTCCAAAACAATCCCGCGAGCCGCCAAATCCGGGCGCAATTCTTTTTCGGGGGTAATAATGCTGTCCCATTGCTCGCGGCTCACATCCACCAAATCCAGTTGCCCGGAAAGGAACATCAGCCAGGCCGTCGAAGGATCGCCCACCACCGAAGTCACAATGCGCCGAATCGCGGGCAACGGGCGGCCGGTGACGACCCATTGGGGATTGACCCGGTATTCATAGCGATAATTTTGCCGCGCGGAGGCAAGAATGTAAGGCCCGGAGCCGACGGGATGATTGGCGAATTGCTCGCCATAATATTCAACGGCCTCGCGGGGAACCACAAATGTGTACGGCATGGCCAACACCCACGGAAGCTGCGGATACGGCTCCGTCAGGCGAATTTCCAACTCGTGCGTTCCGATGGCGCGCAAGCCGGCAATGGGCAAATCGTAATCCGTTGGCTCCTCACCCAAACTGGCGGCCCGAAAATCATCAAGCCCCTCAATTTTTCCGCGCAAGGTCCAAAAACCGCTCGACCCCACTTGGGTGTCAGCAATCCGCATAATGGAATACACCACATCCGCCGCGACCAGCTCGCGCCCCTTGCCACCGCTGGCGGTAAAACAGCGGTCATCAACAAAATATATCCCCCGGCGCAACTCAAAGCGCCACGTCAGACCATCTTCCGAAACCGTCGGCATGGCGGCCGCCAGCAACGGTTCAAGACGATACGGGCGCTCCTTATGCGCATACTGCAACAGCCCCTCATACAGGCGGCCCGTGGCGCGAACGGTGGGTTCATCCAGCGCATGCGCCGGGTCAAAGCCGCGAATCCGGCTGGTCGTAAGGCGCAAGGCCGGCTCGTCATTATCCACGGCTGACCGGCCACAGCCGCCCCCCAGCAACAACCCAATCAGACCAAACAAAATCCCCGCGCAGACACTGCGCGGGGATGAAATCATCATGACCAAACTCATTCGCCAGCGGGTTCAGCTTCCGCCTCGACAACCGGCGCGGCAGAATCAGCAACCGGCTCTTCCGGCGCGGGCGCAGGCGCGGGTTGCGGCTCCAGATTCACAGGAGCCTCCACCGGCGTGAGCTGGCCGCTTTCATCCATTTGCAGGGTGATCGGTTCCGAAGGCGCCACCATAGGCGCGGGAACTTCTTCCGGCATCATGGGTGCTTGCATCGGAGCCGGGGCAGCCGTCGGTGCCGGAGCAACCGGCGCCGCCGGAGCCATTGGAACCTGCCGATCCGCCTTGTCCATCACAGAACCGGACGCCCCCTCGCCGGTGCGCGAAAACAGAACGGCCAACACCATCGTCGTGACCATGAATACAGTGGCCAACGTGATGGTCAGGCGCGTCAGGACGTTGCCCGCCCGGCTACCGAACAGGCTTTCGCCCATGCCGCTGCCAAACGCCATCCCCAGCCCTTGGTCTTTCGACTTTTGCGCCAGAATGACAACCACCAGCAAAAAGGCGGAAACAACTTCAATGACTAACAGAATACTTATCAGAATGGACATGGATTTTGCTCCTAGTGATCAACCCAGCGCACGTTTTAGACTGCGGCACGCACAATGTCAATGAACGACTTGGCATCCAGCGCCGCGCCGCCAATCAAACCGCCATCAATATCCGGCATGCTGAACAGCTCTTTGGCATTGGACGGCTTGACGCTTCCGCCATATTGAATGCGAACGCCTTGTGCAACCGTCGCGTCATAGGCTTGGGTCAGAATCTGGCGAATCAGCGCGTGAACCTCCTGCGCCTGATCGCTGGTGGCCGTTTTGCCGGTGCCAATGGCCCAAACAGGCTCATAGGCAATCACGGAATCCAGCAATTCCTTCGCGGAAAGGCCCGCCAAACTGCCCTGCACCTGCGTGGTGATGACTTCTTCCACCTTGCCCGCTTCGCGCTCTTGCAGCGTTTCGCCCACGCACACAATGGGATGCAGGCTGGAGGCCAACGCGGCTTGCGTCTTGCGATTCACGATGGCATCGGTTTCGCCAAAATACTGCCGCCGCTCGCTGTGGCCCAAAATCACATAGTGGCAATACAGTTCCCGGAGCATCCCCGCGCTGATTTCGCCCGTGTAAGCCCCGCTCTTTGCCCAGTGCATGTTTTGCGCGCCGAGATCCAAATGGGTGTCATGAACCAGCTCGCTAACCGTGGCCAAAGCGGTAAAAGGCGGGCACAACACAACTTCCACATCGCGGAAATTGGCCAAATCCTCCTTCAACGCATTAACCAGTGCCGTGGCTTCCGCCGTGGTCATGTTCATCTTCCAATTGCCCGCAACAATCTTCTTACGCATGTCTGCTCCCTTTTTTAATAAAAATCACCTGTGCCGCTTGGCCCTCTCTTCTAGCACGCGGAGAACCGTTATCCCAGTTCCTATTTATCCGTCAGCGCGGCCACCCCCGGCAGCACCTTGCCTTCGAGGAACTCCAAACTCGCGCCGCCGCCGGTGCTGATGTGCGTCATTTTAGCGGCCAAGCCGCTTTGATTGACCGCGCTCACGCTGTCCCCGCCACCGATGATGCTAATGGCGCCGCTGTCCGCCACCGCGTGGCAAATGCCCAACGTGCCGGCCGCAAATGGCTTCATCTCGAAGCACCCCATCGGGCCATTCCACACAACCGTCTTTGCCTCATGAATGGCCGCGGTATAGGCTGCCACCGTTTGAGGGCCAATATCCAATGCCATCCAACCCTCTGGAATGTCATTGCCGACCACCTGGGTCGCCGCCGCCGCATCAAACTTGTCCGCGGCAACGTTGTCCACGGGAAGCAACAGGGTTTTGCCATTGGCTTTCGCCTTGGCCAGCATCTCGCGGGCATAATCCAACTGATCCATTTCGCAAAGCGACTTGCCGACATCGTGCCCCTGCGCCTTCAAGAACGTATAGGCCATTCCGCCGCCGATAATCAGCGTATCCACCTTGTCGAGCAGATTGTTCACCACAGCCAGCTTATCACTGACTTTCGCGCCGCCCAAAATCGCGACAAAGGGCCGTTCCGGATTGTTCACCGCATTGCCCAAGTATTTGATTTCCTTTTCCAGCAGAAAACCGGCGACACTCACGCCAATATATTGGCAGACCACCGCCGTGGAGGCATGTGCGCGGTGCGCCGACCCAAAAGCGTCATTCACGAACACATCGCCATAAGACGCGAGCTTCTGGGCCATGCGCTTTTGCTTCTCTTTCAGCTCTGCCTTCTTGGCCTTGTACTCCTCATCGGTCATCTCATCCGTCTTCTTGACCTTGGCTTCTTCCTCTTTGTAGAACCGGGTGTTCTCCAACAGCAAAACGTCGCCGGGCTTCAACGCCGCAACTTGTTCATCTGCCGCCAGACAATCCGGCGCAAACGCCACCGGACGGCCCAAAACCTTGGCCAGATGCGCCGCCACCGGCTGAAGACTGAAAGCGGCCTCATAGCCCTTGCCCTTGGGACGGCCCAAGTGACTCATCAACGTCAGGCTGGCCCCTTGCTCAAGAATATAGCGGATGGAAGGCAGCGCGGCCTGAATGCGCGTGTCATCGCTGATGACACCCTCTTGGAGCGGGACGTTAAAATCCACGCGCATAAGAATTCGTTTCCCGGCCAATTCAACATCGCGCAAGCTCTTCTTATTCATGAGGGACCACTCTTTTCTTTCTTTGCTGTTTACAAAACATTCCGCCAGCGCAAAGCCCTGGCGGAATGTTCATTCATGCCGTTCGTTTACTTGGAAGCCATGACGCGGACCATTTCCAACATCTTGTTGGAATAGGCCCACTCATTGTCATACCAGCTCACAACCTTGACGAAGGTCGGGTCCAACTGAATGCCGGCGCCCGCGTCAAACACGCTCGTCAGAGTTTCACCGATAAAGTCCGTGCTGACCACTTTCTCTTCGGTATAGCCAAGAACGCCCTTGAGTTCGCCTTCGCTGGCGGCCTTCATCGCGGCCTTGATTTCATCATAGGTGCAAGGGGTCTTCAAAACAACCGTCAGGTCCACCACCGAGACATTGCTCGTCGGAATGCGGAACGCCATGCCGGTCAGCTTCTTGTTCAGTTCAGGAATGACTTTTCCGACGGCCTTGGCCGCGCCCGTGCTGCTCGGGATAATGTTTTCCAGAATCCCGCGGCCGCCGCGCCAATCCTTCTTGGAGGGACCATCCACCGTCTTTTGCGTCGCCGTGGCGGCATGAACCGTGGTCATCAGGCCTTTTTCAATCCCGAACTTGTCGTTCAACACCTTGGCAACCGGAGCCAGGCAGTTGGTCGTGCAACTGGCGTTGGAAATAATCGTCTCGCCGTTGTAAATCTTGTGATTCACGCCAAACACAAACATGGGCGTGTCGTCCTTCGACGGCGCGCTCAGCAACACCTTCTTGGCGCCCGCCTTGATGTGGGCTTCGGCCGTATCCTTGGTCAGGAACAACCCCGTACATTCCACCACCACATCCGCGCCCACTTCGCTCCACTTGAGGGCCGCCGGATCTTTTTCCGCCGTCAGGCGAATTTTTTGACCATTGACGATCAGCGTCGAGCCATCTACCTCAATCGTGCCCTGGAAGCGCCCATGAACGCTGTCAAACTTGAGCATGTACGCCAAGTAGTCCGGGTCCAGCAAATCGTTGATCCCGACCACCTCAATGTCCTTGAAATTTTCCAGCGCCGCACGGAACACCATGCGTCCGATGCGCCCAAACCCGTTAATACCAACTTTAATTGCCATAATCCGTAATCTCCATGTGTTTACAGTGAAAAACCCGTCGGCGGCCTACGCGCCCGCAATGCGGCGGAATTGCGCGGTACCATACCCCCCCTCCCCCCGCCCCGTCAATGCTAGAAATGCACTTTTTCTCAAAAGAAAAACGGTTGACCTGCGGAGAGGAGCGGCTACGTTTTGGCGCTCCGCCCCACATATTCCTCACGCAACGGCGCGCCCGATAAACCATCCACACTCCCCAAGCGTAATGCGCGACGGCATTGCTCACCCGGAGGCATTCGCCGTTGCCAGCCCAACCAGCGCGCCAGCCCCTTGGCCAGCCGTTTCCACGTCGGCTCCGGCGGTAATGGCGGAATCGCCTCCTGCCATCCCCGATGAATAAAAAGACGCTCCGTTGAATATTGGCTCAAATATAGCAATCTCAGCATATACGGAAGCCGAATACGAAAAGCAGGAACGACATGAGTGAAGCGAAGGCTTCTGGAGAGTCCAGTGGCAAAACCCTGCTCGACGACATGTATGCCCATATCTAAATCCCCACCGCCCAAAACCAAACTGCCCGTGCGGTCGAAAGCAAGCGCAGTTGGATCCTGCTTGATACTTTCAGCGTAGCTCGACGCCAAACTTTTCCGAATGGCCAAACCGGCGCCGATTGGCCTGGCAGGGCTATGCTTGCTCTGAATCCGGGCATATTGAAGGCTATGGCCAAACTCACGAGGGTACATATCCAAATGATAGGAGCGAAGAGTTTTATTCATCCATGCAGGCGGTTCTTCTTCATATTCAGCGCGGCCATACCCGCCGACACAGCCCAGAAAAGAATGGGCACAGAAAATCTGAAACACTTCCTCTAAATAGGCGGAAGCCAAAAGACAATCATCATCCACAAAAACAAGATATTCCCCCCGGGACTCATCAATGCCACGTAAGCGTGCATGAGTAAGCCCCAACCGCTCCTCACGCACACAGCGAGCTTTCGGATGCCATGTGATATCCACACGGCCACTCAGGGGCGGCTCGGAACAATTATCAATGACTATGCATTCCCAACGGTCCTTGGACATCGTTTGCTGATCCAGCGCCGTGAAAACCCTTTGCAAGCGCTCTAGATCAGGATTATGTGTGCATATAAGTACGGATATATCCATTGCATAACCTCAACCGCAGAATCCATCATTGCTTGAACAAAGTCAAGGAACGCCCACCCGCTCAAGCCCCAATCCATTTTATTGAGCCACGGGTTGCGCGATGGCGCGAGCGATTCGGATGAGCGCAACGGATTCACGAATGTTGCAGGCGAGCAGGCGGCGAACTTCATCCACGGCATCCACACGAGCCGTGGCCTCGGCAAAGCTCAAGCCGCTGGCTTGGGCGGCGATGGCTTCGGCGTCATCGGGAAAATATACGGGTGCAAGGCCCGAATCCACCACTTGCGCCAGAACATCGCGCTGCCACAATTGAATGGTGCGCAAAATTTCTTCGCGCATTTCGATGACGCGAGAGGCCACGCGCCCAACAACCAAATTTGTCGTGGATTTGGCCAATTCGGCCTCGCTCCCCCGCGAGCGAGCGAGGTTTTCCTCGCGCTCGGTTTCTTCGGCGGTGGCAATATCCTCAAGCTCCCGCAGGGGAACGGTTAATTGATCGGCCCACGCAACCATTTCGCAAGCGCGACGCGGTGGCGGCGTGCGCAACAATTCCATGACGGCATCCAGCCAGGGAGCCTCGTTCGTTTGCCCGTCATCAAGAATATCCACATACTGCGTTCGAGAGCGAATCGTCGGCAACAGCGCGGAGGGGGTATCGGTGACGAGCAAAATCAAGCTATGCGGGGGCGGCTCCTCAAGCATTTTTAGCAACGAGTTTTGAGCATTGGGATTCATGCGGTCGGCAAACAGAATCACCGCCGTCTTCCAGCCGCCGGAATACGAGGTCAGCCCCATGGATTCGAGAAGCGCCCGGATGAGGTCAACTCTGATTTGGCGGGATTTGCTTTCCGGTTCCACCCAGTGAATATCGGGATGCTGACGGAAACGCTCGGGCTGCTCATCCATGCCGTAAAGCGCCTGCAAAAGCCCGTTGACCAATTCCGTGCCAGCGGCGCGGGGATGGCCGGCAATCACAAGGCCATGTGGCAGGCGACCAACAGCCGCCGCCCGCCGCAAGTTTTCCAACGCTTGCTCAATCTTCGGCGAAGAAGGCATCCTGCACCAGCTCCCAAATATCAGCGGCAATCGGCTCCGCCAAACGCATGGCATCCACCTTGCGAAAGCGTTCGGGAAAACGTCGCGCCAATTCCAAGTAGCCCTGGCGCACGCGCTCGTGGAATTCCAAGGCCTCGCTTTCGATTCGATCATACTTGATTTTCTGACCAGCCTGCCGCTTGGCGCACCGTTGCAAACCGAGGCTCACGTTGACATCCAGCAGAATGGTCATATCGGGCACAGCCGTGCCGATGGCAAATTGGTTGATGGTTTCCATCAGTTCGACGGGAAAACCGCGGCCAAACCCCTGATAGGCCGTGGTGGAGTCCGCAAACCTGTCGCATATGACCCACGCGCCGCGATCCAACGCCGGCTGAATAACTTGGCGGACGAGTTGCGCGCGGCTGGCTTCAAACAAAAGGACTTCGCTTTCCGCACACGGGTCTTCATCGGCGGCGTTATACTGAAGAATGCCTCGAATCGCCTCGCCCAGCTTGGTGCCGCCGGGTTCGCGGGCATAAATGACCTCAATTCCCTTGGCCTCCAACTTGGCGATTAGCATGGTGGCCTGAGTGCTCTTGCCCGCGCCTTCCGGACCCTCAAACGTAATCAATCGTCCACGCGCCATATCAAATTCTCCGTGTATAAATGAAAATCATGCAGGACTGACCACCTGCCCCTTCGGGGTATCCTTGACCAGCCAGCCTTGAGCAGCCATGGCCGCGCGCAACGCATCGGATTGCGCCCAATCCTTGGCCGCACGAGCGGCCTGACGTTGCTCCAGCAACGCTTGAATCTCCGGCGGAACAGTAGCCGCCGGCTTTTCCAACACGCCCAACGCCGTGTCCCACTTGCGAAAGAGCGCCAGCAGTGCGGCCGCTTCGGCATCCGTCAACTTCTTGGCATCGAGGGCGGAATTGCCCTCGCGAATGGTATCAAACAGCGTGGCCAGCGCCGCGGAGACATTCAAATCGTCATCCATCGCGGCTTCAAAGCGCTGAGCGGCCTGCTGAGCCCAAACGGGTAAATCTCCAGCCGCCACATCACCAGCGGCGGCCTTGCACCGTTCCGTAAACTCGTCAATGCGACGCAACGACACGCGGGCGGCATCCAGCGAAGCCATAGTAAAATTCAACGCTGCACGATAATGGGTGGCGATGAGTTCATAGCGCACCTCGCGTCCGGTATAGCCCTTGGCGAGCACATCCCGCAGCGTATAGAAATTCCCGCGCGACTTGGACATTTTTTGGCCATCCACCATGAGGTGTGCGCAATGAATCCAAAACGCGGCCAGCGGTTGGCCATTGGCGGCTTCGCTTTGGGCAATTTCATCTTCGTGATGCGGAAAAATGTTGTCCACACCGCCGGTGTGAATGTCGAAACTGGCGCCGAGATATTTTTGGCTCATGGCCGAACATTCGATATGCCAGCCGGGACGTCCGCGCCCCCAAGGCGAATCCCAAGCCACGTCTCCATCCTTTTCATCCCACGCCTTCCAAAGAGCGAAATCAGCGACATTTTCCTTATCGTATTCATCGGAGTGGATGCGTACGCCGCTCCGCATGCCCGCGCGGTCCAGACGGGCCAGCTTTCCATAGCTGGGCCAGCTATCAATGCTGAAATAAACGGATCCGTCTTCGGATTGATATGCGTGGCCGCCCTCCATCAGGCGGGAAATCAGTTCAATCATTTCCGGAATATGATCCGTGGCCGCCGGATAATACTCAGCCGGTTCGATATTCAGAGCGCGCAGGTCCTCAAAAAAAGCCTTTTTGAAAGGCGCGGTGAAATCCGCCAAGGAAACGCCGGCTTCGCGCGAACCGTGGATGGTTTTGTCATCCACATCCGTCAGGTTCATCACCTGCGTGACGCGCCAACCCTTGAATTGAAGCCAACGGCGCAGCAAATCTTCAAAGACATAGGCCCGGAAGTTGCCAATGTGGGCGATGTTGTACACGGTTGGCCCGCAGGTGTACATGCGGACATGGCCCGGTTCCAGCGAGGTGACCTCCTGGACCGAGCGCGTCAGGGTGTTGTAAATGCGAAAGCTCATTCCGACTCATTCTTCTTCTTCGTGCGGCGACGCGGCGCTTTTTCGGCCACCGGAACCGGCTCCGCTGCGCCACCGGGACTTTGAAATTCCAACTTATCCTTGCCCGCATGGACTTCAACAATTTCGCCGTTGAGAATTTGCCCGCGCAAAATTTCCTCGGCCATCGGGTTTTCCAGCCAGCGCTCCACAGCCCGGCGCAATTGGCGCGCGCCGTAGATGGAGTCATAGCCCTTGACCATCAGAAATTCGTAGGCCGACGGCTGGACGGCAATCATAATATCACGCGCCTTCAGGCGGGCGGCAACCTTGCCAACTTCAATTTCCAAAATTGTGCGCACGTCTTCTTTTTGGAGTTGCCGGAAAACAATGATTTCATCCACGCGATTGAGCAATTCCGGGCGGAAATTCTGTTTGGCGGCTTCGAGCATTTGCTCGCGCAACTTGGCGTAATCCGCATCGCCCGTATGCCCGCCAAAGCCCAGGCCGGCGCCGCGACGGGTCAGCTCCGCGCCAATGTTGGAGGTCATGATGATAATGGTATTGCGAAAATCCACCGCCCGCCCCAGCCCATCCGTCAGGCGGCCTTCTTCCAGAATTTGCAACATCATGTGCATGACATCGGGGTGCGCTTTTTCGATTTCATCGAACAGCACCACCGAGTAGGGACGGCGGCGCACGCGCTCGGTCAGTTGGCCGCCTTCTTCATAGCCCACATATCCCGGCGGCGAGCCGACCAGTCGCGAGGCATTGAATTTTTCCATGTATTCCGACATGTCAATCTGGATGAGCGCGTCCGGGCTGTTGAACATGAATTCCGCCAACGATTTGGCCAGCAGCGTTTTGCCGACGCCGGTCGGCCCCAGCAAAATAAAGGAGCCAATCGGGCGACGGGGGTCCTTCAAGTCCGCCCGCGAGCGACGCAACGCCTTGGAAATGGAAGCCAGCGCATCGGCCTGACCAATGACGGTTTTAGCCAGCACGCTCTCCATTTCCAGCAATTTCGCGGTTTCTTTTTGCTCCATTTTTTCGAGCGGGATGCCGGTCCATTTGGACACAATCAACCGCACATCCTCTTCATGAACTTCGACAATTTTTTCGTTGTGTTGCTTGCGCCACTCCGCCAGCTCTTGTTCGAGGGTGGCGCGGGCCTCACGTTCGGCGTCGCGGAGCTTGGCGGCTTCCTCGAAGCGTTCTTCACGGATGGCCTCGTTGCGCTGGTCTTGAAGGCTCGCGATTTCTTTTTCACGCTCTTTCAGAGAGGGCGGACGAGTCATGGCGCTGATGCGCGCGCGCGCGCCGGCTTCATCAATAACGTCAATCGCCTTGTCGGGCAGGAAGCGATCCTGCAAATAGCGCGAGGAAAGCTGTACGGCCGCCACCAGTGTGTCATCGCTATACTTGACATGATGGTGAGCCTCATAGCGTCCGC
>FZPS01000115.1_pt238 | contig 22246 bp, 34 predicted proteins | sample 1817821 | NCBI WGS metagenome assembly FZPS01 (sample SAMEA104158645, study PRJEB21678) | metagenome | place: Germany | collected 2015-04-21 | reverse complement strand
AACTATCATACGTGAATAAAGTCCTGACGGATAATCACTTACCCGAACTGCTTTAATTTTCTTAAGAATAAATTATTTACACTATTTGTTAAAAAAGTTGTTGACATTGTAAAAAATTATTACTATAATGAATATATAAAGAGTTAAGAGAGAATTAACTCACAATCTTAAAAAGAGGACTTGAAAAATGTTTAAATTAAATAGCACAAACTTTACAAAAGTAGATAAGACCGACTGCCCTAAAGTATTCCCACGCATTAGAAAGAATGCAAAGATATTTTTCACATCTATGGAAGTACTATACAGCGCATGGAAGAAAGGATTAATCAGCTGGGACGAATACAACTCATATACAGATGTTTACGGCTTTAAAACTTATATAACAGACGGCGCTACAAGGCTCGGCGTTGTAAAGACTTCATCTTTAGTTAAATAACTAAATCACAACAGGCAGGGCGACCCCTCCCTGCCATAATCAAAGAGGATAAAACAATGTATGAAAAATTAAATGAGTATATTTTGATAGCGTCTGAAGGTAACTTATTCCAATGGGCAAAAGCTCACAATCTGAAATATCAATCACTAAGAGCAAAACTACGAGGCACACGTAAAATGGACATTGACACTTTAAAAAAGCTTGCTGAAATTCTAGGAGTTGAGGTTGGTGAGTTGTTATGAAAAAAATAACTTATAAAGGCGTTGAGTATGATAATATCAGTGAGTTTTGCTTAAAACATGGGCTAAACTATCAAAGGTTTTACTGCTATTATCGTAAAGGCTTTGAGTTAGATTATTGTATTGAACGTGGTCAAAAAGTAAAAGAGTATTACGGTACTGAATCAAGAGATCATTTAGGACAAAACTTTATAAGTCTTACAGCAATGGCGAAACATTGGAATATGACCGTTCAGACGTTATCAAGCCGTTTGGATAAAGGATACTCCCTCGAGGAGGCTTTAACCGCTCCAAAACAAAAGAGACTATACAAAGCTAGAACAGGCGGTGGGTATGAAGGCGTAAAAATCAATGGTATTTATTACGGCTCTTATACAGAGTTTTGCAAAATAAACAAACTATCTTATCAGACATTTTTGAGACTGAAAAATAAAGGCTTACCATTGGAAGAATGTATAAACCGTGCGTTTATATCAAAATTAATCAGTGACTACAAAAAAAAGGTAATGAAATAATGAATATACTACAACAGGCTATTGCTGACGCCATGAATCAAGCAGCACAGAAACAGAATAAGAAAATTATCACTGACGAACCTAAAGCCAGCGTTTTAATTGACAAGAGCTACAAGGTTAAAAAGGTAAGTGTTGAGGAGTTTAAAGAGTTGAATAAAAAAGGTGCGATTGAATGAAAATTAAACTATCTAACAAAGAAATAAAAGCGATTTTATGGGCAGTCTCAAGCTACATGAAAGTACTTAAAAACAATACTTATAGCACCTACGATATTAACGATTATACAGAACTAGAAGATATTGAGGGTAAGCTAAGTATGCTCCTAGATTTGAAGGGGGTTAAGCATTGACATTGCTATTTATTCTATGCCTTAATTAATTGAAATTAATTTAGGAGGGTTATTATTTTTATGGATTTAAATGAATATCAACGCCTTGCGGGGCGTACAATTAACAGAGATTTGTTTGAGCATCAAAACGAATTGCACGCGTTACACGGGCTTGCAAGTGAAGTAGGCGAAATTCATGCACTTTATCAAAAAGTTTATCAAGGTCACATTTTTGATAAGGCACATCTACAAAAGGAAATCGGCGATTTGCTATGGTTTATTGCTGAATTGTGTACTATTAACGACTTGAAACTTTCAGACGTAGCAAAAATGAATATTGACAAACTTAAAGCTCGTTATCCTGAAGGATTTGAGATTAATAGATCATTACATAGAAAAGACGGAGATATTTAGGTGATTAAAATTGAAAAATTAAAACAATTTAACGTTGAAGGTGCATTGCGTGGAATGCGTAACCCCCTGAACAGCTGGGACAAGTCAAGTCCTGAAAATGATTTGAACTTAGCTAAACGCCTATACAAAGCTGGCACTGAACACCGTAAATACTTACGTCAAATATTTCTGTCAGTGGATATCACCGCACCGCTCTATTGGTGGAAAGAATTCGACACGTATAAAATCGGTACCACCGCTAACTCTTGTAGCACCATGCATAAAATCAGCTCAAAATATTTAACTCTTGAAGATTTTAGTTGCGAGCACTTAACAAGCTTAAGTCTTATAGAGTTAAATCGTACAATCACTTATATAAACAATTGTATTACTGATTATCGTCTGAATAAGTGTAAAGCCACCTGGTGGGAGATAATTCAGCTTCTACCTAGCTCGTATAATCAGAAACGCACCATCACCATGAGTTTAGAAAACGCTTTAAATATCGTAAAACAACGTTCACATCATAAATTAGATGAATGGATTGAGCTTTGTAATATTTTGAAAGCTCAAACCTTTTTAAATAAGATTATGGAGTAATAAAACGAAAAAACCCCTTCATTGTGAAGGGGCTAAAAAGAGATGAAAAATGAACAAGTCCGCAAAGACCATCCATGTTTAGCTATAATACTCCTCTTTTATATTTGTGTCAACTCTTGTGTTGGTGCTATACTATAGATAGCAGTTTAATTTTTGGGACAGGGGATATAACATGCCTGAAAAACAGGTGGAAACGTGGACAATTCTTAAGAGTTGCGCACCGGCGGTTATCGGTATTATGCTAGCTTTCATGGTTGCGACTGCGAGAGAGCGCCGTGCAGGTAAGTGTATGCGTGAATCAATCCTTGAAGGCTTTATCTGTGCTAGTTTGTCTTTCGGAGTTATTTCAATTCTGGAACAAGTAGGATTAAATGCATCTTACTCACAATTTTTTGGCGTACTGATTGGCTTCATCGGAACTACAAGATTGTCAGACCTTGCTTATAATTTTCTTGATTTATTCATGAGGAGAAAATAAATGTGCTTTGCGTTCAGTAAGAGAAGTAAAAAGAATCTAGAAGGCGTTAATCAAGATTTAATCAGAGTGTTAGAGAGGGCGCTTGAAATCAGTCCCGCAGATTTTGCGGTGATTGAAGGTGTTCGCACAATGGAGCAACAGGTGCAAAACGTTCAAAAAGGTGTGAGCAAAACACTATACAGCAGACATATTACAGGGCATGCGGTAGACATTTTACCAACTGCGATAAAGCCAAACTGTCACTGGGATATTAAATACTTTATTCCGGTATTGAAGGCAATAAAACAGGCAGGAGATGATTTAGGTGTGCCTTTGCGTTTCGGTATTAACTGGAAATCAGACCCGACTTTACCGAGTGCCACGAAGTTCATCGATGCGCCCCACGTGGAATTACAATAATGATAGATAAGAAAACTATTATTATTGTGCTTTGTCTGTTTTTCAGTGGTTATTGGTGCGGTGTTAAATCGGACGAGTCAGCAGAAAACGACCGTAGAAAGCTAGCGCAAGATGTAGCGGAGAGGGTGCAGAGAGATGTCAATAAATGGAAACAGAATATCAGAACTGTTGAAAAAGTTGAGGCTATATATCTTAATAAGTGCGTCACTGATGATTATCGTAGGGTGTTCAACCAGAACCAGCGGTTGTTATCAAGCGAACCTGTGTCAAAAATGTCAAGTAGATAATTTGCCAGAACTGAAAGCCAACACGGGTAAGGCGGTATCTGATATGCTAGATTGGTATCAGAAACAATACGGCGAGTGCGCAAAAAACCATAATGGTTTAATTGATTCGTTGAATAGATAGGAGATTATAAATATGGCTCAATTGTGGGAGATTGGTGCAAGTAGAATAGGACAACCACCATGCTTTAAGAGTCCTCAGGAAATGTTAGAGAGAGCACTTGAATATTTTCAGTGGTGTGAGGAGCATCCACTTGACGAACATAAAATATTTGCTCAACAGGGTGAAATCATCGACGGTGAAGTAAAACATAAACGCCCTTACACTCAAGCAGGATTATGCGTGTATCTCGGTATATCTGAGGATACATGGCGCAATTATCGCGATAAAAAACCAGAGTATTTCGAGGTCACAAAGCTCATTACCGATGCGATGTATGATCAAAAATTCTCGGGAGCATCAGCAGGCTTGTTTAATGCAAATATTATTGCTCGCGATTTAGGTTTAAGAGACAAGAGCGAAATCGACCATCAATCCTCCGATGGCAGTATGTCACCTAAAGATACAAGTGCCACCGTAGTGAAAATTCTAAAAAAGAAATATGCTGAGTAGTCATGAAATTGTCGAGTGCATGACGGATTTTTACACTTTTACGCAAAAAATGTTTTTAGCGCGTAAAGGTGTACCCATGCGTTTGAATTTTCATCAAAAATTAATCTGTGATGCGCTTGAAAAAGTTGTTATCGGTCAAATCAAAAGACTGATTATTAACATCCCACCACGCTCAGGAAAGACGGAAATTGCCGTGTTAAATTTTGTGTCATGGGCTACGGGGTTGTTTCCGGAGTCGGAGTGGATTCATGTTTCTTATTCCAAAAGGTTAGCATCTAATAACACTTATGGAATTCGTGAAATCATGAGGAATGAAACATATAGAGAAATATTTCCACATGTAGAAATAAGACAAGACAGCGATGCAAAAGACGAGTTTAGAACTACGCAAGGCGGTGTTGTTTATGCAACTGGCGCAGAAGGCTCTATCACTGGTAGGGGTGCAGGTGGAATGTCTGAATGCTTTCAAGGTGCTATTGTGATTGATGACCCACATAAGCCCGGTGAAGCTAATAGCGATGTCATGCGTCAAAACGTTATTGACTGGTTTCAGACAACTTTAGAAAGCCGTAAAAATAACCCCTCCACACCTATAATTGTCATCATGCAGAGACTCCATGAAAACGACCTTGCAGGTTGGCTTATTAATGGTGGTAATGGTGAGAAGTGGGAAACGCTAATTATTCCAGCTATCGATGAGGACGGCACATCTTTTTGGGAGAACCAATTCCCTATCGAAATGTTAAAGCGTCTTGAGCGTACAAATCCTTATGTTTTCGCAGGACAATATCTACAGATACCGGCGCCGAAAGACGGCGGAACATTCAAGCCGGCTAATATCGAAATTATTGATGCTTTACCAGCGGGAATAAAATGGATTCGAGGTTGGGACTTGGCATCAACCGTAAAAAAGACAAGTGATTTTACGTCAAGCACAAAACTCGGCATAAAAGACGGTGTAGTATATATTGCTGAAGTTCATAGATTTAAAGGCACCCCTGATGAAGTGGAAGCCACGATTTTACAAAAAGCTCAACTCGACGGACATGACACTATTACCAGCCTACCACAAGATCCTGGACAAGCCGGCGTGTATCAAAAAACCGCTTTTAGCAGACTCTTGCAAGGTTTTAATTTTGAATTCACGCCAGAGAGTGGTGACAAACAAACTCGCGCATCACCTTTTGCTTCACAGGTAAATGTAGGTAACGTGAAGATGTTACGTGGTGAATGGAATGATGAGTTTATTAAAGAAATGCAGATGTTCCCAAATGGTAAGCATGATGATATGGTAGACTCAACAGCTAGAGCTTATAATAAAGCAGCAGGAAAACCGTTAACAGCGTTCGATGTTTTATTTTAATTAAGGAAAAATATAAATGATTGTAAATGATTCTATAATGTCTCTCACAACTTCACTAGGTGAGCAGGTAGCAAATATAAAGTACACAAGTAATAAAAGACTGTCAGCACGCGAGTTAAGCGCGATGTATGACTCGAGTTTTATTGCAAAAAAGTATATCGATAAAACTATCGCGGACATGCTGAAATTGCCACGTAGTTTTAGCAGCGATGTAAATGCGTCGGATATCGAGCGTGAGTATGGGCTAGATGAAGTCTATAAATTGGCGCTTACATGGTCATCTCTTTACGGTGATAGTCTTGTGGTTGCCGTGACTGATGTAGATATTACAGAGTTCGACAAGCCATTAAAAGACACTGAAAGCATTGTAAGATTTATCGCTCTGTCATCTCCAGAGTTCACACCCAGTGGTGAGGTTGATGCTGATATAACATCACATAATTTCGGTATGCCGCTATATTATCAGCTCAAGGTCGGTGCCGGAGTTAAAGTGCATTACAGTAGATGTCATTTAATGAGATTAGGCAATAGAAAATTATCAGACAAGGCTCGTAACGGCGTTTCAGACCTACAAGCGCCTTACAACGCTATTAAAATCTTTGAAGCTGCGGTGATTTCCATCGGGGATATTATCAAAGATTCAAACGTTGACATCATCAGCATGCAGGGGCTTTTTCAGAAGCTCGCAGCGGGTCAGTGTGATCAAGTAGCTGATTATGCGCTCATGATGAAGCAACAGAAGTCTAGCACGGGGTTGGTCATGATTGACAAGGAAGATGGCTTTGAGCAAAAGCAAGTCAGCTATAGCGGACTATCTGAAGTCATTGATAAGATGTTATCTGTCTTAGCCGGAGCACTTGACAGACCTATTACAGTCTTATTTGGTCAGTCAGCGAGCGGATTTGCCACAGGGGAAGAAGATAACCGTGCTTATTATGAGACTATCAAGTCACTGCAAGAATCAAGATTAAGACCACTACAAGAATTTATTGATTCATTCTTTCCAGAGTTAAAGGGTCAGTGGTTTGAATATCCATCAATTGACAGCGTGAACGAAAAGGAAAACGCCGAGATTTTCTCTAGTGTGACAACTGCACTAGGTCAGCTATTAATGAATGATGCCATCAGTGACAGAGACGCGATTGTCGAATTACAAAGACTAGGATTTTTAACAGGAGTTAAAGTAGATGAAACCGAAGAAGATGAAGGTAGTCAGACCTTCTAAACGCTCTGAAATCTGGTATAGAGAACAGCTAGAACAGATTATTAAGGTATTAAAGACTGCTGCCTTGTCAGCTTTTACCACTGTAAACGATGCGCCATCAAAAAAAGACTTGACACAAGCTCAAAGACTCTTGTCAGTTGCCACTGAGAGAATGATGAACATTCCGATATTTGATATATCTAGTCGCATATCAGAGCGTTTTGTTCGCCGTGTTGAGCGCGCTCAATATAATCGCATGGCGGAGGAGTATAAGGTTAGATTCGGCATTGATATCAGCCCACAGGTAAGTAAAGAGATGTTGAATGAAGCAATTCAGTCGAATATTAACTTAATCACATCAATCAAAACGGACTTTATAGCACAAATAGGTGATAAAGTCAGAGCACAATTACTAAAAGGCGAGCGCTCTACGGGTTTGATTAAGATTATTCATGAGAGTGGAAAGGTTAGTATGAGTCGCGCAAAATTCATTGCTCGTGACCAAACGGCTAAACTGAATGCTGCAATAGTTAAAGATAGGAACGAAAAATTAGGAATCAAAACTTATATTTGGGTTGGTGCAGGTGATAACAGAGAACGCCAAAATCATAAGGTTTTGAATGGTAAATTATGTAGGTTCGACGACCCTACGGTTTATTCTGATGACAATGGCGATACATGGAAGAAAAGAAAGACTATAGGGGGCGTTGAACTACATCCGGGTGAAGATTATCAATGTAGATGTGGTGCTGCGCCTAGATTGGATTGGTAATATATATAAAAGATAAAGCCCCTAGAATATGGGGCTTTCAAGATAACTTTATCGCCTAGTTTTATTTTTCAAATCTCCTATAATAATGATATAATATAGACATGATTTAGAAGGGGTTTACACAAAAAATACACAAAAAAAACACGCATGTGTGTATTTTTTTTAGCGAAAAAAGCTAGATAAATCAGAGAGTTACGGAAAAATATACACAAATACACAAATACACACGGGGTCACACACCGAAATTTTTCCGAAAAAATATTTTTTCATGCGTGTATTTGTGTATATGTGTATTTCTCTTTTAAATCAAAGAGTTATTCATACACAAAAAAACACATGCGTGTATTTTTATTTTTTCACACGTTTTGCAAAACGTGGGGGTGGATATAGATATAGATTATTATATAAATATATTAGATCTTATATATTTATATAGAGCTCAGATAGATAGATCTCTTCGCATTTTATACTATATGTCAAGAGGGTAGATGTCAAGCATTTTTGAGAAAAATGTGGCATAATTGCCAACAGGGGGAACGCTTATGGAATTTGAGAAAACTGAGCAGGGTTATTTAAAAGTCCCTGCCAAAATTGCAAGAGTCGGAGTGCTGGAATATACAGCACAGGAGCTTGGACTTGAAGGCGATGAAATTGTTAAAGTATATAGAGATAAAGATGAATTATTTAAAGATGAGGTATTAGAATCTTTTGAAGGTATGCCTATTACAGTGGAACACCCTGATAACATGGTTGTTAACGCTGATACATGGGACAATACAGCGGTAGGGCATATTCAGAACGTGCGAGCGGATGGCGACTTTATTGTCTGTGATGCGTATATTCAGAGTGAAGATGCTATTAAGGAAATTGAGGACACTGGCAATATAGAATTGTCCTGTGGTTATGATGCCGATTTAGTGTTTGACAACAATGGTAAAATTTGGCAAAATAATATACGTGGGAATCATGTAGCCATTGTACCTAATGGCCGATGTGGTTCATCTTGTCGACTTGGTGACACTTTACAAGAGGTAATTATGAAAACCAAAATCAATTTTGGCGATTCACTTAAAGAAATCATTAATAAGATGAAAAGCATCAAAATTAATGATGATGCAGTTGAGGATGCTGACAAAAAGACTAGCGAGGTAGCATCTCAGATTGATGAGATTGTTACAGCACTGGAAGAAGTTCAGACAACCGCTGAGGAGGCTAGCGAGGCTACTGCTGAGGTAGCTGAGAGCTTAGACGCACCTATCAATGATGATGCGGAGACTGAAGAGCTTAAGGCTGAAAACGAAGAGTTAAAGGCAAAAATTGCAGAGCTTGAGAGGAAAATCGAGGAGCTAGAGGGCAAGGAAGATACTCGCGTGACCGCAAATGATGCAATGGCACGTTTCCCAACTGTAAAGTTTGGCGATTGCACAAGTGCTCGCGAGGTGAAGGAAAAAGCTTTGATAGTTAAAAAAGTTTTTGATGTAAAGACTATCAAGACTTTAAACGATACAGCAATTAACGCAGCGTATACAGCATTACAGGTGAGCAACCCGGCACGCTCATTACAGTCTGGTAGAGCTTTTCTATCTGATAGCAAAACAGCTAAGATGTCCGCATCAAAGCGTTTAGGAGGTAAGTAATTATGACATGGTTTCAAGACTGGGATTCAGACAATGGCAATATGTTGCCAGGTTCAATCAAGCGCGCATCTAGCTCTAACGATAAGGTGTGGGGCGAGTTAAACGCTAAAGATGATAAGTTAGAATACGGCACTTTCGTTGCCGTTAACGCTGACGGTGGTATTAAGAAAATCACAGCATCAACAGACATCGTGCACGGCATTGTGGTGCGTGATATTTATGCAGGCGGTGCTCCATCTGGTAAGACTGTTAACGTCGGCCATTTCTCTCACGGTGATTGTGTATGCGCTTTAACTGCTGACGGTCAGACTTTCAAGCGTGGTGACAAGGCTTATATTGTAGCTAAGGGTGTAGACGCTGGTAAGGTAACTGCAGTATCAGCCGGTAACCTTGATTTAGGTTACTATGTGGAAGAGGTAAGCACTGGTAATAATGCAGTAGCTATTACTTTAGGTTTTGTTCAAAAAGTTGGCGCAACAGGAGCATAATTTATGGCAATCGAAACAATGGACGTGCAGGAGATTCTTGAGCAGTCTTTTGCAGAGCGTGACGAGGTTTTACAAGAAAAGCAGTTACCAGAGATTAACATTGCAGAGGCGGTACCAGTTGAGGAGGGTTTAGACTTCTCTTTAGAGTACGTGGAATTTGGCGTGCGTTCAGTAGCTGGTTCTGTGAAGGACGGTATTATCGGTAATAAGAGCAACTCGTTAAAGACCATCGATAGTGACATCGAGTGGCACAAGGCATCAGTAGGTCAGTGGGCAAAAGCATCAACATGGACTATGCAGGAAGTTGAGAAAATCACCAGATTAAACCTTGACTTACCATCAGCTAAACAGGATGATATTTACTCTAATGCATTAGCTACTATTCAGTATTCAGGATACGTAGGTCATGAGGGTGTCAAAGGTCAAGAGGGTTTATTAACATCTCCAGACGTTCAGCTAATCACCGATGCAAGCGGTAAGACTCTTGATGAAATGACTTCTGATGAGGTTGTTGATTTTATCCTAAGTGCTTATAACGCAGCTTGGAAAAAGTCAGGCTACAGAGTTCAGCCTACTACTATTGCTATTGATGCAGAAGATTATATGTTAATCATGCAGAAGTTTAGCAACGGTGGTGTAATTGTCGGTACTGACTTATTACCAGTATCAGCAATGGATAGAATCATGGCAGCACTTCGTAAGGCATCAGGTAATGACACCTTTAACGTTGAGCTTGTAAGAGTTCCTAGCCGTTACGCCGTTGGTATTAAAACAGGTAAGACCCGTTTAGCAGTTTACACTAAAGACAGTGAACTGTTAGAAATGAAGGTACACATGCCGGAATTACTACCAGTTAGACAGCGTGATTTATTGACTTTTGAATGTGGTTACCGTACCGCCTTCTCTGGCTGCATGTGGAAACAGCCACAATCAGCGGTTTACGTAGACTACAAGTCCTCTCCTCAAAGTAAATAAAACAAAGCCCCATTACGGGGCTTTTTAATATAGGTAAAACTATATGGAAAAATTTAAACTTAGGTATCCAGAATTTAACGGCGTGCCAGATGAGATAATCAATATTGCAATTGAGGACGCTAAAATGGACTTATGTCCTAAAGTATGGGGCAAATATTATGAGCGTGGATATATGGCGTTGGTTGCGCATTCTCTTTGGTTAAAAGGTTATCTCGACGGCGTGGACGAGGACACAGGACTCCCAGACAGCGACGGTAGTGCCAAACGTGCGGTGGCATCTCATTCAGCCGGTTCTCTTTCTATCAGTTACGCTGGTACAGCTCGAGATGGTTTCGGTACTGGCACTACTTTCGGTTATGAGGATTCTTTATATGGACGTGAATATTTACGACTCATGAATATGATAACTCCACGTTGGGTAGTTATCAAATGATTTCTTCTAAAGTCGTAAAGAGTATGAGTACCGTAACGGACGGCGTAAAAGAGTGGACGAACGTTATTAAAGGCATTGACTCAAAAAATGTGCTTGTAGGTGTCATCGGTACCACCGACGGCGAACGCGGTAATGCAATGCTGATGGCAGTTCACGAGTACGGCACGGAGGACGGCAAGATACCCGAGCGCCGACCTATTAGATTAACAATGGAAAACAACTCCGCTAAATACGCTCAAAGGTTTCAACAGGCGATTGACAAAGCTTTAAGAGATGAAATAGACATTGATACTGCTTTAAGGTCAATTGGTGAGGAATGTGCTGGCGACGTTAAAATTACAGTTATGAACGGCTTGACACCACCGCTGGCACCTAGTACAGTGCGAGCCAGAAAAAATAAATCTGATACACCGTTGTACGATACGGGCGAGTTAGTCAACTCTATTACATATGAGGTTAGGAAGAAATAATCATGGAACTTTTAGACCGCGCTCAAATGGAAATTGATCGAACACTTGAACGAAGTATTATAAATCTGAAAGCTCAGAAGTCACAATATAAATCAACTGGCGTATGTCTGTATTGTGGTCATCCTTTAACGGGCGGTAAGCGCTGGTGTGATAGCGATTGTCGTGATGACTTTTTGAAGTACTGCAAGGAAAAATAATGCGACATTTTAATTCAATATTCAGAAATTCATATTTTAAGCAGAAGGTTGATTTTTCGCTTGTAGTCAATGAAACAAATAATTTCGGTCAGCCCGTTATTACTGCTGAGAATGTAACACTCACGGCGATTGTCTACCCGTCAACACCTGATGAGCTTGCAATTTTGCCGGAAGGTGAAAGACATAAATCAGCTTATACAGTCTACACTAAAAGAAAAGTGTCGCACGGTGATTATATGTTTTATAATGGTATTCGATATAAATTAACATCAATGGAGCAGTGGGATTATTATGGCTATTATGCAAGTATCGCAGTTAGATATGACGGAACTCAGGCGAGTGATAGCGAGTCTTTTACTCCTCCCACCGTCTAAAGTATTAGACGGCGAAACGCTTAACGACGTCACAACTAAAGCACCTTACGTGGTCGTGAAAGAGGTGTCATCGTCTGAGCTTGGTGCAAATTCTCACTATAATGGCAATACCGAATGGGAAGTTGTCACAGCTACAAATCAATCAATTATATCAATTAATTTTTATGGCAACGGCTCAAGAGAAATGGCAAATTTTTTGAGGACTGCTTTTAATTCATCTTTTTCAGTCAGAGCGTTTAACAAAATCGGTGTGAGTGTGTTACAATGTAGTCAAGTGCTATCATTACCGACCGCAACGGATTCAGGCCTTGAGAAAAGGGCTCAATTCGACATAACCGTCGGGCATAACACGGTGGTAAAGACTAGCATTAATCACATTAAAAACCAACCATTCAAATTTGAGGTTAAAAAATAAATGAGTTTATCAATTAATCAAGTTGTAGACGTGCAACTTGTAGAACAGACTATGGGCGCAGCTAGACGAGATTTTTCGATCTGTTTACTATTAACCCCAGAAAAAGGCACAGCGTTCAATAACGTAGACGAGCGCTATTTTTACGCATCAAGTGCTGATCAAGTAGGCGACATTTTCGGCTACGGTTCAGATACACACTTAGCATCACAAGCATTTTTCAGCCGTAAACCACAATTAAAGCAAATTATGGTAGCCCGCTGGAACCGCTCAGAGCAAAAAATTGAAAAGAGTGACAATCAATTACGTGGCGCACCGATTTTAACAGATTTAAATTTCTTTAGAGAAGTGTCAGACGGTTATTTTGCGTTCAATTTAGGCAAGGAAAAAATCACTTTAACGGGTTTAGATTTTTCCGTTGTGACATCTTTTGAAGATATTGCCGACGTTATTACTGCTGGTTTACCAGAAGATACAACTATAAATATTACTGTTGATACAGTAGGTAAGCGCATTATTTTAGCTGATGCTGAAAATACTATTGGTTATGTGTTTGATTCCGGATTAACTGGTAGCTATGTGGGTCGTATGCTATCGCTGGAAGATGGTCAAGCATCAAAAATCAAAGGTAATGAAGCCGCAACGGTTAAAGCAGAATCACTAATGGCGGCATTGGCTGAGATCAATAATTTAAACTCAGCTTTTTATGGTGTTTACGTAGCTGGTCAACCAACTGATGCAGAGATTGATTCGGCTCATGCGTGGGTAAATTCAGCAACACCTAGCAAGATTCTAGCTTACACCGCACTACGCGATGAGCAAATTGAGTTCGAGGAATCCAACCTAATTAAAAAATGGCATGATGTAAATTCCGGTCGTGTACTAGTTCAGTATAACCGCACAGGTGACAATCACGCGGCGGCGGCACTTTTAGCAGAGGCAGTAAGCACCAACTGGCAAGGTAGCTTTACCGCTAAGACAATTAAATTCAAATCTCAGTCAGTACGTTCAGATGCTGGCATTACTATCAATGAGGCTAACAAGTGCAAGCGCTTAGGCGTTAACTTCTATACTGATTATGATAGTGTTCCTTTATTAGCTGAAGGTGTTATGGTTGGCGGTCGTTTTATCGATGAAGTTGTTGGTCTTGATGCATTTATCGACGGTATTCAAAAAGCGGCGTTTAACTACATTAAATCAGCGCCAAAAGTACCACAGACAGACAAAGGCACGGCGGCGATTATCAGCCAGTTAATCCCTATTGCTAAGGAATTTGTCCGTAATGGTTTCTTAGCAGGTGGCAAGTGGAACGGTGCGCCCGTCGGTGAACTTGAGACAGGTGACTATTTAGAGGACGGTTATTATTTCTATGCTGAATCATTCTCAGAGCAAGCACAGACAGATAGAGAACAACGTCAAGGAATGCCTATCAGCGTTGCAATAAAGCTAGCTGGCGCAATTCATAGACAGGATATTATTGTCACTTTCAACCGTTAATTTTTGAAGGAGTATAAAATATGCGTTTTGATATAAAAGAGTGCGTTCTTATGATTAACGGACGAGAAATTACTGAATTCGCTGAAGGTGCAGATGCTATTACCTTTGCGCCTAATGGCGACATCGGACAGCTAACTATTGGCGCCACCGGGAAGGGTGTTTTTGTTGCGACAAATAACAATTCTGTTACATGCACTTTTAATATCTTGCAAAACAGTGCTGATAATGAATTTTTATCTGAATTGTTGACTCGACAGCGTAAGACATTAAAGAGCTTTGAGACTATATCACTATTTTTTAAAGACACTCTAAACGGTGATGAGTACGTTTGTACTGATGGTTATTTTATTCAACGTCCGAATTTTGCACGTGGCAATCAGTACAATACACAGCAGTGGGCTATTACTTTCATTGATGGCGATGAGAAACTTGTAAAAGGCTGGGGTAATTAGAGGGGTAATTAGAAATGTTACAGACAGAAACTATCGAAATTGGCGGTGTTAGCTACGAGCTTAGAAAAGCCAATTTTTTCGAAGCCAAAAATATGGCTATGAGTTTATCCACTTTGTTAAATGGTGCGGTTAAATTAAAAGATGGTAATACTGATATCGACTTCGGCGCAATTTTATCAAATTTAAAATCTGATGAAATGGAGAAGGTTCAAGAGTTTGTGTTGAAATATGCCACCGCCGACGGTGTAAAACTCGCATCTAAAATTGAGGCTGAGAGGCACTTTAATGAGCATCGCGCTAATTACTTTCAACTTATGTTTGAGGGGTTAAAATTCCATTTTGCCGATTTTTTTCCAAATGGGGCAGAGTTTGTGAAAAATATCAGTTTGGACAAAGTGGTGAAGGCAGTAAAGTAGCCCCATTTCAAAGCGATGTAGATTGGATGGTGTGGACTCCGATCACGCGAAAATTCTGTACGCTGAATGAACTCCGCACCGTCTACTCTCTTGATGACGTGGTAGCAATGCATGAAGTTATTGCCGAAATGTTAATACAGGAAAAGCAAAATGCAAATAGGTGAGTTTCTAGTAAAATTAGGCGTTGACGCCGACACAAAGAAAGCTGAGAAGTTTTCGCAGTCTCTCAAGAAAGTTGCAACTGTTGCTACTGTTGCGGTTGGTGCGCTGACCACAATGGCAGGCACGGCTTTTGCTTTTCTTGATAATCAGATTCGCAAAACTGAGGAATTATCTAAGACAAAAAACGGGCTGATTGATATTACACAAAAAGAGGTAGCGCTTTCAAAAGAATATCAGGAGTCTATTAAAAGACTGTCAGGCACTTTTGAATTGTTAAAAACAAAAATCGCTCTTGGTGTAGCTCCTCAAATGTTATCAATCACAGAGCGCATCAACGCATTTTTAAACAGCAATAAAAAATTAATTACTGATGGATTACAAAAAGTTGTCCGTTGGTTATTCAATTTCGTTGAGGGTACTTTCGGTGTATTCAGAAGTCTGAATGATTTAATCACAAAAACAGTAGGGTGGAAAGGCGCATTATATATCTTAATTGGTGTTTTGGCACTAGTCAAAAAGGCAACTATTGCAGCCTTTATCGCAAATCCTGTTACGTGGATTATGGCAGCCATTGCAGGTCTGATTATTCTAATTGATGACCTCATGACCTATATGCGTGGCGGTAAATCTTTATTTGGCTCATATTGGGATCCTTTTATAAAGGCTATCAGAGTTGTAAACGAATGGTGGAACACTTTAGGGGGTACAACTAAAGAATATATCAAGACTACAGGCACGGTTATAGGTGCGTTGGCGTTGTTAGCTAATTATGTGCCTTTAGTTGGTAAAGCGTTCAAATTTGCGTTTATGTCAGCCAGTAAAGCCGTGCTGTATCTAGGGCGTGTCATGATAATAAATCCGATACTTGCTATCATTGCGCTGATAGCTGGTGCTGCCTATCTTATTTATAAGAATTGGGACGATTTGCCAGGATTTTTTAAGCGTACATGGGATAAGATTGTTGATTTCACTAAAAACGCTTGGAAGTCTATATTAATGTGGTTCGGCATGAGTGAAGAACAAGCCGAATCCACTGTAAATGCAATAGGCGAAATTTTCAGCGTTGTATTTGATTTAATCACATTCCCATTTAAACAGATTTATAAGTTCATTAAAGGAATGTTTGAAATCTGGGGCGATGATAGCAGGTCAACCGTTCAGAAAATCGGTGATACCTTCATGCTGGTTATCGACTTGATTAAGTATCCTTTTCAAGTTGCGTTTGACTGGGTAGCCAAAAAATTCAGCTTTGTTACTGACACAATCAGTAAGGGAATTAATAAACTCAAATTCTGGAAAGATGATGTAGACTTTACGGCATCCGTAAATATGATTGATTCAGCAGTCCCAGTGGCGGGAAACTCCACATCGCAGGGCGGTAACAAAATCATAAATGGCGGTGACCAGAATATTGATATTCATGTCAATGACACTGAATCAGCTAGGGTTATCAGTTCAGAAATTCAAAGAGGTGGTAATAAAATGGCTCAATATAACGCACAACTAGCAGGGGGATTTTAAATGGCAATATATGATCTCTCAAGTCGTAGTATTGGTTTATTTCGCCTTGATGTCACTACTTCGGAAGTGCATGAGTCAACACTCACAATCACGGAAAATCCCGTTGAGTCAGGTGCGAACATTGCAGAACATGCATATTTAAACCCTAGAGAGTTAACAATCACAGGGACAATGGTCAGCTATGAGCCTAAGAAAGTAGTGCAATCTGCCTTATCTTATGCTGGTATAGAAACAGATGATTTACCGTTGCCTTTTGCTTTATCAGGCGTTACAAGTCAAGCAGTCGCACAATTAAACCGTTATGTGTCTACAGTTGATGAAGTGGTTGAAAAAACATCAAGAATGCTTGCATCATGGTTGCCAGATGAGTTGACTTTCAATAATGATCAATCTGAATCACTGGACAGGGTGGGCAAGGCTAAAAATCAATTATTATCACTTCAGCGAAGCGGTGAAACTATTGATATTGTTTCAGGTTTAGGCAAATATAGCAACATGCTAATAACCTCCGTGAGTGTTTTTCAACAGTGGGACGGGAGCGCTGAATTTACTATTACAGCTAGAGAAATTTTTATCGTTGAATCTAAGACGGCATCAGGCTTGAAAGTAAAGACTTTAAGAGCTGGCAAGCAGTCATTAAAAATGAAAAATCTAGGCAAGACAAATCCTAAGGAAGATAAATCAGCATTAGAGCGGTTGAGAGGTGCTTTTTAATGTTTTTAATTACTACCACTAAAGACGTTGCGCAATCTCAGATATTTGAGCTTTTTGGCAAAACATTAAGATTTGAATTAAAATATAACACTGTTTTATCGGGTTGGTGTTTTGATTTATTTAACTTAGATGAGGATAAATATATTTGTCAGAATTATGGTTTAGCGGTAAATGCTCCATGCTTACTAGAAATGAATTATAATTTTGTTGTAATAATGATAGATAAATCAGGACTAGGAATTAACGGCGTATCAAATTCAGAAATGGGACAACGTTTTTTAATTTATTTTATGGATAAGGAAGATTTTTATAATGCGATTCGGGCGTAGGTATCAGCTGACTATCGGCAATGAGCGCGAGTCATTAATTATTGACCGCTTGCGCATGTCTTTTGAGTGTGAGAAAACCATCAAGCCCGATCCTAATTTATCTGTAATCAGGGTTTATAATTTATCTGAATCTACTAGAGATAGAATAGTTTCAGGCGAGTTTAAATATTTAAGGTTTGAGGCTGGATATAATGAACTAGGCTTATTGTTCATGGGCGATATTGTTAATCCGGTGGTTAAGAAAGACGGAGCGGACATTATTACAGAAATACAAGTGGCTGACGGTTTTAAGGCTATAAATAAAAGTGTAAGAAATGTCACCCTCAAAGCCGGTTCAACTGATAAAGATGTCGCCAAAATGGTGATGAGTGATGTTGAAATCGGTATTATTGATACACCTATAATTAAGCCCCTACCACGTGGGAAGGTGTTAAATGGTGATTCACGTTTCATCATGAACAATATAGCAAAAAATCAGAATGCTGATTGGTCAGTGCAAGACGGCAAGTTAAACGTACTGCCAAAAAATAAAGTGCTTGCACGTAATGAGGGTTTTATTATATCACAAGAAACTGGCTTGATAGGAACTCCGGAAAAGTCAGATTCAGGCATGGAACTAATTTATTTATTAGAGCCGAAAATTGGTATAGGTTCTCTAATTAGGGTAGAATCAATATTAAAGCAGTACAACGGTGATTATAAGGTTACAGATATAAAAATGAAAGGTGATACACACTCTGATCAATGGTATTCTTATATTACATGTATAGGCGGTAAATTCCAAAATGCAAAGAAATAGAGAACCGAATATAACAGAGGTTTTACAAGCTCAAGACTTGGCGACAAGTGCCAGAATTAAAGTAGCTATGCCTGCTAAAGTGCTATCGTTCGACGGCAAGCACACTGTCACAGCGCAAATTATGATTAAGCAAAATGTTAACGGTCAGCAAGTCAGCTATCCGCCTATTCCAGATGTGCCAGTAGGCTTTTTGCGCGCTGGCGGTTTTGCTGTAACGGTTCCCGTAAAAGTAGGCGACGAAGGCACTTTACTGTTTTATGATAGATGTATAGATGGGTTTTATGCAAGCGGTAAAGAAAGCGAAATAATGGATTTTCGTTTACACGACTTGAGCGATGCATCTTTTTTGCCTGGTGGGATAACGAGTCAGCCAAACGCTTTAGGTAGTGTTTTTACAGATGGTTTATCTCTTCAGACTGATGATGCTAGCACCTATTTGCGTGTGACAAATGGTAAAATACTCATTAAGGGCGATATTGAACATCAGGGCAACACTATACATAATGGACTGACCACTCAAAACGGCGCCTGGAGCCAAACAGCTGGTAATTCCACATCACAAGGCTCAATAACCGCGCAGAGTGGAACCTTCGGCGGCGTGAACATTGAAACACATACACATGGCGGAGTACAATCAGGCGATAAGAACACAGGAACACCAAATTAAAATGAGAGTTAGAAAAGTAGACAAAAACCATGACTGGACGTTTGGACAAGGCTTAAATAATTACGCAAATAAAAGTGATGCTATTTATTTTTCTGTCAAGATGATACTTTTGTCCGTTCGTAATGATTGGTTTTTGGATTTAGAGCACGGTATCAATTGGTTCGACTATTGGCGCAAAAATCCCGACATGCTGGCAATGGAAACAGATGTTAAAACAAATGTGCTTGGTGTTGAAGGTGTTGTGCGCATTGATTCTTATGAAGTATCAATCAATCCAGATAACCGTCAAAGCATTATTGAATTAAGTTATACAGACATCTACGGAGAAAAGAGAATTGTTAACAATAACTGATAAGGGAATTACTACCGAAACACTGCCAGAAATTCAAGAGAGATTAGAGACCAAATTTAGGGCGATTTACGGGCAGGATATTAATTTAGACCCCTCCACACCTGACGGTCAATGGCTTGGCGTTATTGCTCAAGAGCTCGCTAACTGCAATGAGGTTATATCTGGTATTGTGCGGATGTTGAACCCATATACAGCAACGGGACGATGGTTAACTGATAGAGCTTTATATGCTGGCGTGGTGCGTCGTGGCGCTCAATACTCAAGATGTCTTGATGTTATCGTTACAGGCTCTAAAGGTGTGATATTGCCTAACGGCATGATTATGCGTGATAACAACGGCAACAAATGGATAACTGAGAAACAATACACTTTGAACGCTGAGGGCAGTGCAATTATTGCAATTCGTTCGGTTGAGTTAGGTATTTATGAACTTTCAAAGGGTGATACTCTTGATAGTGAGTCTTTAATCGTCGGACTTGACAAAATCACAGTTAACACTAAATCAATTAACGGCGAGGAAGAAGAGACCGACGGCGAACTATTAATCAGATTCATGAAGTCTCACGCTATTAACAATGAAGATGACCGAGCAGGAATACAAGCAATAATCTCAGCATTGCCAGACGTAAAAAAGTGCGTTGTGTATGAGAATTATACAAGTGAAACCGATGACAAAGGCGTGCCACCACACAGCATTAATGTTGTAGTCGTAGGCGGGTCAAATACAGATATTGCCACCGCTATTATTAGAAAGAAAAAGGGCGGTTGTGGACTCATGGGTGATATTGCAGAATCTGTAACAGTCGCAGGACTACCACGAGTTGTCAAATTTGATAGAGCAATTGAGAAAAATATTACTGTTGATGTGAATATAAAACGTGTTCAGACTGGTATTGATTATCAAGAGCAATTAACAAAAAACGCTTTATCCGCTCTAGAATTTAGTATCGCTCAAGATGTATACGCAACTAATTTGTATTGTTCAATCCCACAACAAAAAGGATTTGTTGTTGAAAATATTACGGTAAACAGCGGTCAATCTGTTGAAGTCGGTTGTCGTGAATTAGCAATTATTAAAGCTGGAGATGTAAATGTTAATTTGGCAGTATAAAGGAAAACCGAAAGCAAAAGCTACCATTGAGGCTATATCTGATGAGTTTTCAGAGATTTATAAGTCAGCCGTAGAAATTGGTGATATCCTTAACATTGACAAGGCTACAGGCTACGCATTGGACTTAGTCGGGCACCATGTCGGCGTTGCTCGAACTCTTGAATCTTTTATCCCTCGCAGATTTTTCGGATTTGAAGGGCGTGAAGGTTTAGCATTTGGCAAGGGGTCTTTTTTTCGTCTTGGTAACGCTCAAAAAGAAGACAAAATCATGACTGATGAAGAATATAGATTTTTGATTAAAGCTAAAATCTTTAAAAATTATCAAATAGGCACAATTGAAGATATTACCGAATCGATTAATAAATTGTTCGGTGGTGACTCCCGAATGATTGATAATTATGACATGACAATGACGGCGATTATTCCCGCTGATTTAATTAATGAATTTAAAAAATATGCTATTGAAAATCTTGATGTTATCGTGCGCCCTATCGGCGTTAAGTACAGATATGTTATAATTAAACCAGTAAAGTATTTTGGATTTTATAACGATAAATCGGCACACGGTTTTAATATTGGAAAATTTGCGAGGTTCTTAAATGTCAATACAAAATAAACCGGATTATCAAGTTTTTGCAAGCGATGCAAAAGTTAATGAGATTGAATTATTCCCGGATATCCTCAGGGGGTGGGGTATAACTATTGAGCGCACTGGAGAGGTTCCACCAATGGAGTGGTTTAACGCTCTGGGCAAGCGTGTTGATGAATGGTTATTATATTTAACTCAAAGGGGTGTACCGGAGTGGGACGGCTCTATAGATTATCCAGTGGGCGCAATGGTTTTTAGTGATGGCAAGTTTTATATCTCTTTAAAAGAAAATAAAGCTAAAAAACCTTTGTCAAGTGCTGAATGGAGTGATTTTACAAAATTCTTTGACATTGATAAGAAAATAGGTAAATCTGCTATTGTTCAAGATGTCGGAACCTCTACAACAAAAATTATGAGTCAAAAGGCGGTTACAGATGCTTTGAATGACATTGGTAGTCAGTCAGATCTACAACCTAGTATTACAGGCTCTGTCACGCTTAACGGCACTAAAGATAACACAGTAGTTATGACCGACATTGTAACCGAGTTAAGCCTTGAAGTTGGTGATGTAATTAGAATTGACACAGGTTCGTATAACAAATTACACACTGTTGAATCTATTACTGATGATAACTCGATAATCGTCAACTATGAACATGCTGGTAACAGAGGAAACGGCCCTCTAAAACTGCCAGATTTTACAGTGCAGGCTACTGTAACAAGAGTTGCAAAATGGTTCAATGCGCCGATTGGATTGGGGCAGGCGTGGGTGGAAGTAGTATCGAGCAGACCAGTAGACACAAACTTTACAAATGCCACAGGTAGAGCCATACAATTATCAATCTCCAGTACGGGCAGGGCCCTTGCCCCGTACACTCAGGTCTACTCCAGTACGGGCAAGCCCCTTGCCCCGTTCACTCAGGTCTATGTGGACGGCCTGCAAATTGGTTTGTGGGGGGGGGTGAACGCTGACGAAAACGATTCAGCGTACCAGCCCATAATCCCGCTAGGGTCCAGCTGGAAGTGG
>FZPS01000022.1_pt83 | contig 22248 bp, 15 predicted proteins | sample 1817821 | NCBI WGS metagenome assembly FZPS01 (sample SAMEA104158645, study PRJEB21678) | metagenome | place: Germany | collected 2015-04-21 | reverse complement strand
CAATGGTTGTCTTTAAAAACCGGAAAAAAATATCGTCTCCCCACCGAAGCCGAATGGGAATATGCAACACGGGGAGGAACACAAACGCCCTATTTCTTTCCGGGAAATCCCAAGGATTTTTCGGATCAGGGGTTTTGGCGCAAATTTTTTAAGGCCAAAACAGACACCATCGCTTCATATGTGATTTACAGCAAAAACAGCAACAACAAGACGCATGAACCCGATGCTGTTCGACCTAATCCGTTCGGATTAAAGAACACGCTCGGAAACGTAATGGAATATTGTGCAGATAAATATGATTCGGAAGCATACAATAAAACGAAAGGGGCAATAAATCCATTGATAATGGAAGGAAAAGAATGGGTTGTTCGTGGCGGAAATTATACTTCCGACGCAGCGGACGTACGATGTGCGGCCCGCGATCATACCCACCATGAAGCATGGCTGAAAACCGATCCGCAACAACCCAAAAGCATTTGGTGGTATTCCGATATCAAGGGAATTGGATTTCGTGTAGTTTGTGAACCCGACTCACTGATTATCCAAAATGAACACTAATTTTTTTTAAGCTTATCGATATGAAAAAAAACAACTTAACCAGAAGAACGTTTCTAAAAAGCTCCGCAATGGCGGGAGCACTCGGTGTAATGGGAACAACCTCATCCGCAGGTTTATTCACCTCGTGCAGCGGCGGAGGAAAAAACAAAAATGGCAACGTACCCTTAAAGGAACCCGGCAGCTACTATATCCCGGAACTTCCCGATAAGGCTGTGGACGGAAAAGAATTGAAAGCAGGCGTAATCGGTTGTGGAGGACGCGGATCGGGTGCAGCATTCAACTTTCTGAATGCGGCAAATGGCGTAACAATCGTTGCATTGGGAGATGTATTTCAAGAGAAAGTGGACAGCCTGGCCGAAAAACTGAAAAACGAGAAAAATATCGATATTCCCTCCGATAAACGTTTTGTAGGCTTGGATGCATACAAACAGGTTATCGATAGTGGTGTAGATGTAATCATCGATGCAACACCTCCATTTTTCCGACCGGAACATTTTAAATATGCCGTAGAAAAGGGGAAACATTGTTTTCTTGAAAAACCAATTTGTGTGGATCCCGTAGGATATCGTACAATCATAGCCGCTGCAAAACAGGCTCAGGCAAAAAATCTTTGCGTGGTAACGGGTACGCAACGTCATCACCAACGTAGCTACGTGGAATCATACAAAAAAATCATGGAAGGAGCAATCGGTGAAATTACCGGAGGCGTGGTTTATTGGAATCAAGGAATGTTATGGTATCGCGAGCGACAACCGGAATGGAGCGATTTTGAATACATGATTCGTGATTGGGTGAACTGGAAATGGTTGTCGGGGGACCATATCGTAGAACAGCATGTTCATAATATCGACGTATTTACATGGTTCACGGGGTTGAAGCCGATAAGTGCCGTTGGATTCGGTTCCCGTCATCGTCGCATCACAGGCGATCAATACGACAATTTCAGTGTCGATTTTACAATGGAAAACGGCATCCATTTTCACAGCATGTGCCGCCAGATAGACGGATGTGCCAACAATGTGAGCGAATTCATTCAAGGCACCAAAGGTTCATGGACGACCCAAGGTGAAACGGCGATTAAAGACCTTGCAGGGAATGTCATCTGGAAATACGATCACGAAGCAGAAAAAACCAATTTCAGCCAAACCGATCCTTATACGCTAGAACATGTCAACCTGATCAACTGCATTCGCGGAAATAAACTTATCGAACAAGCTTCCGAAACGGCTATTGCCAATATGGCGGCTATCATGGGGCGCGAATCGGCGTACACCGGTCTCGAAACAAAATGGGATGCAATGACTGCATCTACCCTAGATTATACCCCAAAAGATTTAAATATGGGCAAAATGGATATGAGTGCTTTTACCGTACCCATACCCGGAAAACCCCAAGAGAAAAAATAAAAAATTATGACACTCGATAGAAGAAACTTTTTAAAAACATCCATTGCCGGTGCCGCAATACTTACCGGAGGAAGTCACACTGTTTTTGCCTCCTGTACCGAAAAAAAATCGATTGCGGACACATCTTCCAAAGCAAAACTGAACCTTTCTTTTCAAGAAGGAATTCCTCCCGGAAAAAATCTGAATGAGAAATTCGATTTTATGGAAAAGTATGGCGTTGTGGGATTTGAACCGGGCGGAAGAGGACTTGCCAAGCGAGTACCCGAACTCAAGAATGCACTGAAAGGACGCAATATCAAAATAAGTGCCATATGTGCAGGTTTTGAGGGGTTTATTCTCTCAACCGATCCCGCCATTCGCAAACAATGTCGTGATACGATGAACGAAATCATCATCGCTGCAGGCGAATTGGAATCTACCGGCGTAATTATGGTGCCTGCCTTCAACTCACAAAAACCCGTTATGCCCCATACGCAGGAAACACGCGATTTCCTCTGCGAACAACTCGATGAGATGGGCAATTTTGCCGGAGAACACGGCACAACGGTTATTCTTGAACCCCTCAACCGACAAGAAGCTTTTTATCTGCGTCTGGTTGCCGATGCCGCCTCCATATGCCGCGACGTTAACAACCCCGGCATCAAATGCATGGGCGATTTTTGGCACATGACATGGGAAGAAACTTCGGATATGGGTGCATTTATCTCGGGCGGAGAATATCTGCAACATGTACATGTGGCAAGCCGCAAACGCCGCAGTATACCGGGAGAAGATGGCGAAGCCGATAATTATGTGAACGGATTCAAAGGATTGAAAATGATTGGATACGATAAATATGTCAGTTTCGAATGTGGCGCTCAGGGTGATCGCAACATAGTGGTTCCTGCAGCGGTGGAATTGCTTCGCAAGCAATGGAACGAGGCATAAAATAAACTGTACCTGCAATCTTGGTTAAGAAAAGAGGGTATATCATAATGTGATTTTACCCTCTTTTTATATCAACAAAATATGTTGATATTTGTGTTATAATACAACTGTCGGATTTTGGATCGATATGAAAAAATTAAAACGTTTTTTATCCTCTTACTTAGCTACCTTCATCCTGTTGGCGCTTTATGCTTTCGGGCTGGCAGCAGCTACTTTTATTGAAAAGTATCACGGCACGGATGTTGCCAAATCGCTGATTTATCATTCCCCACTCTTTTTTTTCCTGCAGTTTCTTATGGTTGTGAATTTTATCGCGATCGTTATCAAATATCGCTATTTTCAGCGACGCCGCTGGGCATTGATCGTTGTGCATTTTGCTTTTATCGTCATTCTGTTGGGAGCATTGATCACTCATTTATTTGGAAAAGATGGAACGGTTCATATTCGTGAAGGAGAAACTATCGACAAAATAGTCCTGAACACACCCGCTGGCACCGAATACGAAACACTGCCTTTTACACTAAAACTGATTGACTTCAGATTGATTCGGTATCCGGGTTCGGAAAGCCCTTCATCCTACGAAAGTGATCTTCTTATCGGCTATGCAAACGGTGAAGTACGCAAAGCAAACGTTTACATGAATAACGTATTGAATGTAAAAGGATATCGATTTTTTCAGGCTTCCTTCGACAACGACGAAATGGGCACCATCCTCTCTGTCAATAAAGATATTGTGGGAAGAACCATCACTTACAGCGGATATTTTTTATTGCTAATCGGATTTATTCTTGTTTTTACCACAAAAAACTCCCGCTTCCGCCAATTGAACACACAACTGAAGAAAGTAAAAAAAGCATACCGAGGCACGATAACATGTCTGTTGTTTCTTGTTTTTTCCGGCACTCTATCGGCACAGCATATGCCCCCGATAAATATGATGAATGCGGTGCAAAAAAACGCAATCGATCCAAAACATGCAGCACAATTTGGCGAATTGCCCATGCAATGGGGTGGAAGAATTGTTCCGATCAATACGTTTTCTTCCGAGATCCTTCGCAAATTACACAAAGAGACAACTATAGGAAAACTCAATTCCGATCAATTCCTGCTAAGTTTTCTTTCCATGCCGCAAATGTGGATGCAGGTTCCATTCATTGCCGTTTCCAACAAAGAAATACGTCGTCATTATCGGTTGCCCAACGATTATTGCGCTTATTTTCAACTGTTCGATGAAGATGGGGACTACCGTCTGATGCCCAAATTGAAAGAAGCATATAGTAAAGCACCAATGGAACGAACCGGTTTCGATAAAGATTTGATCAAACTCGATGAACGCGTCAATATCGTTTTTCGGTTGCTGAATCGTCAAATGCTGTGTATTTTTCCTCACCCAACAGATCCTACCCCCACTTGGTATGCACCGGGAGACGATCTCTCTACTTTCCCAACAGAAGATTCCTTATTCATTACCCGCTCGGTAACATGGTATCTAAATGAAATAAACCATTCTTTAAGAAGCGGAGATTGGAACAATCCCAACCGGCTTCTACAAGTAATCGGCGAATATCAAAAAAAGAACGATGCAGCTTCGCAAATTAATCCCAAAAAATTGAAAGCCGAGATCCGATATAACCGCCTTGATATTTTTGGCCATTGCCAAATCGGATACTTCATTTTGGGAGGTTTATTGATCATTTTTACATTTATAGAATTATTAAAGCCGAAAAAATGGTTGGATACGGTTGTTAAAATATTAATAGGAGGTATCTTTCTGATATTTATGTACCATATCTACGGTATGGGATTGCGGGCTTATATTTCGGGATATGCTCCTTGGAGCAATTCCTATGAAACAATGGTTTATGCCGGATGGGCAACCGTTCTTGCAGGTTTTGTCTTTGGTCGAAAGAGCAGTACTATTCCTCTGGCTCTAGCCACACTTTTTGGCGGAATCATTCTTTTTGTTTCGGGACTCAATTGGATGGACCCACAAATCAATCCATTGGTACCCGTATTGAAATCGCCCTGGTTGATGTTTCATGTGGCTGTCATTGTAGCCGCATACGGATTTTTCGGCATCAGTTTTCTGCTTGGCATTGCCAATTTAACGATGATGCTTTTTTACGACCGCAATGCGTTGATTCCTTATCGGATAAAAGAATTGAGCATTATAAACCAAATGGCATTAATGGTAGGGCTCGCACTCATGTGCATTGGAACTTTTTTGGGTGCAATATGGGCAAACGAATCGTGGGGGCGTTATTGGGGATGGGATCCAAAAGAGACATGGGCATTGATCACCATTGTGAGTTATACCATCGTCACACACATTCATCTGATAAAAAAAGGAAACAACGATTGGTTGTTCAACCTGTTATCCATTATCGCCTTCTCATCGGTATTGATAACGTTTTTTGGGGTGAACTATTTTTTCAGCGGCATGCATTCTTACGGACAAAGCGACGCCATAGGGGGAATGATTTTTTATTTATTCGTTCCTTTTGTGCTTATCGGACTCCTTGCTGTCTTTTCCTATAAAAAGGTCAAAACGATCCGAACAAATCATACCATTCCTTAATTGAATGCAATCATCATACATAAAAAGTAGATTTTTTATAAAACTACATAAACCGGATAAATAGCATATAAAATGATACATTGGGGATTTATCGGATGCGGAAATGTAACGGAGAAAAAAGAGACAAGAAAAAGAAGCAGAGCGTAAGGTACGATGCCTCATTTTCGATGTCCATTTTTTTCAAAATCAACAACGGTAAAATTAATAAATCATTCGTAAATGCAACTTTTTTTATAATAAAAAATTATCTTATTCGGTTGATATATTGTCTTTTATCCACAAGTATTCAGAATATGAATAAAATAATTTACGCAGGTTTAATATTTTGTATTTAAGAATGTTTTATATTTGTTGCATAAATAAGACGTTAGCTGAAATGCACACTAAGGGGAGAATTTAAATGATCAAACAAGGTGATGTCATATCTTATCTAGATATGTGCAAAGAAGAAGGTGTTAATCTTCAACGAGGAATGAATTTAGATTAAAAGGCGGTTTTAGTGTTATACTAATGAGTGTAAGACCCGGTGCTCCTTACGCCGATCGTGTTGAAGATGAAGGAAAAACCCTGATCTATGAAGGACATGATGCCCCCCCAAAAGAAAAGTGGCACAAATCCAAAATTGATAGATCAACCTTTAAAAAAATCCGAGTGGAGCTTATACACAAAACGACCTTTTCTATATTGCTGCTAATAAACATAGTTCAAATAAAGAATGTGAGCCTGAATTGGTAAAAGTGTATGAAAAGATTAAGCCTGGTATTTGGGTCTATAATGGGATCTTTAAACTTGTTGATGCCTGGCAAGAAAAAATTAACAACAGAATGGACTTTAAATTCAAACTTGAATTGTTAAATGATGAGAATGATGTGTTAGATCGCGGGCAGCATAATATTGATCATAATCGCATTATTCCAACTTCAGTGAAATTAGAAGTATGGCGACGTGATAAGGGAAGATGCGTAAAATGTGGGAGTCGAGACAATCTTCACTTTGACCATATTATCCCTTACTCAAAAGGAGGTTCATCACTCGTTGCCGAGAATATTCAAATTCTTTGTGCCAGGCATAATTTATAAAAGAGGGATAAGATAGAATGACTTTTGTGTGCACAGCAGATAACAAGTGGTATCTGGCTCGCTTCGTTGCCTTCGCTCGACCCAAATTTGCAGTCTTCGACCTCAAACTTCAGATACCCGTCAGCCGTTGTGTGTCATGCTATAAAACAATAACATTATGATATGATATTTAGAAAACTGATTTTAATTTCAGTATTAGCTTTTGGAAGTTCAAACCTTTTATTTTCACAGATTAAGGTTAGTCAATACGACTTGGACTTTCAATTTGATTTTGAAAACGAGAGATTATCATGTGTGGCTAATTTAAGTATTAATGGGCGAGGAGATACATTGAATCTACTATTATATAGGTTGTTAAAAGTAACTTGTATAACAGATGCCTCGGGTAGAAAGGTTGATTTTACTCAAAACGTAGTATCATTTGAAGACTTTGAAAAACTTCAGGTAAATCACATAAAGATACCTGTAAGAGAATTCGCACAGACAAAATCTACATTGACTATCAATTACGAAGGAACGATTGTGGGTTATACTGAAACTGGAATGAATTATGTAAAAGATCATATCTCGTCCGAATTTACAATGATACGAATGGATGCATTTGCTTATCCTGTGCAAGGAAATCCTTCTATACAAGAGTTAAGAAGACTGGGAATGCAGCTTTTTGATTACAATATTGCTGCAACTGTGCCTGACTCTTTAAAAGTAGTAACTATTGGAAAACTCCTTGAAACTGAGCAAAAGACTGGAGTCGTGAAATATAAATATCAAAGTATAGTGCCTTCATGGAGAATTGACTTGGCTATAGGAAAATACAGAACATTATCGTTTGATAACTTTAGAATACATTACTTTAGAGAAGATAGTGTGGGGGCTCAAAGAGTACTTAGTGCAATACGCCAAACAAAATTGCTTTATGACAACTGGTTTGGCAAAAAAGAACTAACTGATTTTACTGTAATAGAAGTTTTAGAGGGATATGGTTCGCAAACAGATGCATGCGGAATTATTCTCACTTCAACTGCATTCAAAAATCCAGAATATACTGAGGAATTGTATCATGAAATTTCCCATTTATGGAATGTTCCCCATAAAGACAGAGCTCCTTGTCGACTAGAAAGCGAAGGGCTAGCTATGTTCATGCAATTTTTGGTTAAGGGGAAAATTGAGAACAATAATTACCTTGAAAAAATGGCCCAAATAACTCTTGAAAAGGTAAAAAAACAAATTGAGAATAATTCAGACTTTGCAAGTACACCAATTATTGAATATGGGGAAAAGAATATGACAGATTATTCATATTCAAAGGGGATGTTGTTTTTTTACATTCTATATCATACAGTTGGTGAAAAAGCTTTTTTTGATGCTATAAAAGGATATTATGATGAATTTAAGGATACTGGTTCAACCACTAAAGAGTTTGCCGAATATCTAAAAAGAACGTTCAAAAACTATTCTGTTGACAAATTGATAAATGATTGGATATATACAAATCAATCATCTACTCTTTTATTGAACAGCAAAGTGAAAGAGGATTTATGGAAATAAAAGCACGAACGCACAACATGCGGTATAAAAAACGACACTAGGAACGATACGGCGTTTCCTGAATTATCTTTACAAAGAGCGACTTATAGCCAAGGACTATTCTTATGTTCTTCGGTCTCTGGGCAAGAATACCAATCATATCAAAACACCATCATTCTATAGCCCGGAAGAAATACGGCAATTGGAAGAATCGATATCAAGAACCAGCAATGTCGGAAAACGTGACTACGCAATGGTTGCATTATATTCCAGACTTGGACTACGAGTATCAGATGTGGCAAACCTCAGCTTCAAAGATATTAACTGGGAGAACAACACAGACAACAGAGATATATGCGAGAGCCGACTCAAAACAGAAAAGAGAGACTATTGAAAAGGCATCTGAAAATCTCACTCCTTCTGATGTTATTGGGGAATGGGTTGATAATAATGACTTGATCTCATGGCTCAAAAGACTCGGTAAGAAATGAATATTATGTAAAGTCCAAACGTAAAGTATGCTTGTAATATGCCGATAATCAATATGCTTTGCACCGGGCTTTACATAATTATATTGTTGTCATAACCTTGTTTATGGAAAGCTTTCCATAAGAACGGAGATAGTTTAAGAAAAAAAAGATAACTTTGTCAAATTGATAGTTTCAGCCAGTGGGTGGATATCGCCGGAATCACTGGGTGGGTATCATCGGAATATCAAATAGGTATTCAATTTTTATCATTTAGAAAATAATTACCTTATACCCTCACCACAGTAATATCAAATTCCTTACACAGCCGTTTTTCCTGATAAATCTCTGCAATATCGTAACGGCCATTGGTCTTTTGCCAAATATCCAATCCACGACCAAGGATTATTTTCCAACCATTATTCATGTCAATACACCTATCGTGCAAAGTCTCACTAAAAGAATACTTCAGCTTAATTCCTAAAGTCTCAAGAGAATCTGCCAACTCTTCAAAAGCCTGTCGCGAGCTTTCAAGGTACTCCTCATCATTAAATGTTACAAGCTCAATAGTTATCTCTTCATCTTCCTGCTTAAGCTCTGCTATCAAGCGACACAACTCAACAAAATTACGAATCTGATAGGGGAGCCTCACGTAGGGGTCCCTGATCACATATTCTGTTGCACCAACTAAATAATCGCCAAACAAACCTTTATAACTTACATTTGTTTGATTATCCCTTATACTAAGATGGAAACCCTCCAAACGTTTTTCTTTTGAAGTTGATTCTGCTAAAACTGTTTCATTTGCAGAAGATGTTGCACTCTCTGAAGATGTTTGAACCTGTCGTTTTGCCAAAGGCAGAATATTTAGTTTAGCATCACCATACTCCATCACCTCAAGAGTCTCTATCTGAGTCAGTTTACCATCCTTTGTTCTATATTCAAACTCAACCGGATCATCATTAAAAGTCTCATCCATTTTACGAAGCTGATCCTTCACACGTTTACGGCATTCAATAGCAAAATCCAAAAGCACTTTAGCCTCCTCCATACTGAACTCGCCGTTAGGATAAATAAGCTTCACAAGTCCCGAAAAGGTTTTCTCTATACTCATTTTATCACGAGTTGTTATAGTAGAAGAAAGATCAAAATACTTCTGATACGATTTTGTATGATCCTCTTTCCTTAGAGCCTTTAAAATCTCAGCAAGGTAATCAACAATAAAGCCAAAATTATCTGTAAACATCTCATTACGCAGCTTCTTAGTCTCCCATCCGGGCAAATAAGCATGCACCCTGTCCAGAAAAGCAGTATCGTAATAATCTTTAGGCAACGCATCAAACAGATTAGTATGCTTCAGCATATGAGGCACCGAATGATCAGTATTCCCCACCATAACAATAGACGCCTCAGCTTGCATAACATGAGTGCCGCGAGAGAAAGACCTGTTAGCCATGTAGTTCTTCATAATATCAACCAGTCCAGTATCAGTGCGTTTTGATTTACCTGCAAACTCATCAAGAGCCACCACATCCCAGTAACCCACCAAACCTATCTCACCGTTGCTGTTATTTACAAACAACTTAGCTTTAGATACCTCACCACCTGAAATCAGAATCCCGTGAGGAGAAAACTCCGTGTAAACATGCGACTTACCCGTACCTTTTGGACCCAGTTCAATTAAATTATAATTATTCTCGCAAAAAGGAATCAGTCGCGCAATCTGCAATAACTTTGAACGATTTGTAAACTCTTCAGGATTCAATCCTATCGTCTGTAAAAGTAAGTCTACCCATTCATCAGTAGTAAAACTCTTTCTTACCTCTTTATAATTATCCAAATCAACCGAAGAAATCTGTATAGGCTTGAGCTGATCCACATTCCAGGGCGATGAATCTCTGCCTTCAACAGGCTTATAGCTCATGGTAACAATAGCCCATACACCCTCCGAGAGAAGTTTAGGATAGGACTTAATATATTCGCTAAGAATTGGAATCTTGTTTAAACCAAGGTTAGCAAAATTAGCCTCATAGCGGTCCAGCTTATCATTCAGCTTTACCGATACCTTATCTATAATCCTGTGTGAGCCCCTCTCTTTAATAGTTGCCTTTATCAGCTGAGCTTCATCCCGGTGTACAAAGTGCCTGCTAATTATATCCTTTACCATCTGCACCCCCTCTTCAATAGTATCCACATCATCAGTAGCACAATACTGACCAAGCAGATACTCCAGAACGTAGGTAGGCACACTTGCGTTCCCTTTTATTCTATTTGTAAGATCCTTTCTCACCACACTACCGGGGAAAAGATCATTCAACTTTTTATTAGATATACTCATACAATCGCAAGATTAAAAATCATCAAAATCATTACCCATCAACAACGATAACCTGTATGGTATTTTGCTTATCTGAATCCATTTATCGGACTTATCCACTTTCTCCTCAAGCACCAAATAAACGTTAGTACTTCTCTTTAAGTGTGTTGATATAGTAAATCGGTTAGAAACCTCCCTCTCTTCAGTTCTTTCACTCGTAAGATCAAAAGTAAAAGTAAACGAATCACTTATTGCAGTTTTCTCACCATTCTCAATCAGTGCAAAATATGCTTTTATTGTACGTGCAATAAAACCATCGCTCACAGGCTGCATCTGATAAAACTTCACAGTATGAATATTTGTAGTAATTCTATCATTAGCCTTATTCAGAATATCCACATCCACTTTAGAAACAGTATCAGCTCTTTTCTTTGAAATAAAGAGTACTGGAACCACTGTCTCTTGCAAAGTAGCACCACCATGAACATACCTGCTCCCCGATCCCTGTTTTCTTAACCTCTGAATTCCCTTAGGAATCAAAACCTCCTTATTTGAATCAATATTCAGCTCTCCTGCACTTAGTTTAAATACATTTTGATTATGCTCAAGATTGCTGCCAATAACATATCTGCGGGCACCCTTGTCAATATCACCGCTGATTTGCCCATCAGAAAAATCGCTCTCTTCAATCATCTCATTTTGATAAATAAAGCCATGATCAGCCGTAATAATCATATTAGTACCATTCATATTTGCAATCTTCTTCACCACATCCATAAGGAAGTCAATCTCTTCTTTAGAAGCCTCTATCACCTTATCTTCGGAAGTTGTATCATCACCTGTCCCATCTATGCGGTTATGATAAACATAAATCAAATCATGATCCTGTACCAGTCGTTTTGCCTCTTCGCCCTTGGTATTCATATGCATCAAATTCTCAGCCAAAACAGCAGTAGCTTTGTACCCGCTGTTCTCCTGAAGAATCTTTATCCTGTTATTAGTCCCCAAGCTACTAATACCATCAACAATTATAGTTCCTCCCTCACCAAAACTCAGTTTATTGTGAGGCAACAAAGAAGCCATTCCAAGTTGAGTATAAGAAGGTAGATTAGTAACCTGATATTCCAGGTTAGATATAAACCTGTTCTCATCATTCAGATAATCATTCAATATCTTACCGCACTCGTATCTGAAACCATCAGAGATAATTACAAACAATTTTGAGTTAGGCTTACTATTAAAATACTTATTAACCACTCTTTCAAAAAAGTTGGACTGAGCTAGCTCTCCTTTGTACCATCCGTCATTCCTGTCAATAAACTGCTGCCATTTATTGCTTAGATTAATCAGCCAGTTGTTAGAATAAATCTTATGCACCCATTCATACAACGAAGCAAGCACTCTGTTTTGCTTTACTTCACGATAATACTGAATAAACTCTCTATAACACTGATCAACTGTGTACCATCTCGTAGTATACTGTTTAAAACCGTCGTTATAACTCTTTATCTCGATATTCTCATATCTTTTTACATCCTCAATCAACCTTAAAGCTCTTTCCAGAGCCCTATAAAAAGCAGAATACTCATTTGCCCAAAACTTTGACTGTCTCTTCTTAATAATCTTCTCAAGTTCAGATAAACTAATAGAATCTGATACAATCCGTTCTACCAACTCAATAATTATCCGCTTGTCGATACTTTCAAAAGAATCATCATCTATAATTTCAGATAATGGTAATTTCTCAAGCAACTCTTCAATTCTTAAATCCTTCTCTATCTTTCGACTCAGCACTCTGAACGATTTTTCAAAGCTCTTCCGATCTTTCCATTTCGAGACCAGTACTTCAGCATTATGATTCAACTTTGCCTTATCGGATAAAGGAGTAAAACTTTTCTGAAACATCTCAAGCAAAAGATTATAAATAGAAACACCTTTGCTCTCATATTCATACTGCCGTTTCACCTCATCCCAAAAAACAGCTTGCAGACTAAATTTATTAAGTTCTTTCTCAATCTCCTCCGATTTATCAAATGCAAACTGTTTTGCATATGCTGTTACTAATTCATCTAAATTAATTGAATCTGCATTAATAACAACCTGCAACAACCTTAATGACAAATCATGCTCATTGTCACCAGACTGTTTCACCTGATTGAAATTACTAATCCGCTCCTTCGATCTAAAAAACTCCACATGAGGCTTTAGCCACCCTCGTAGTGATATTGGAAGATCCAACTCCTGAAGAATCATAGCCTCACGGTCGGTATGAAAAAGGTAGTTTGAAAGCTCCAGATCAAGCAACCAGTTTTCCTCATTATCAGGGCGAGCATAAGGAATATAAAGCAAAAACCTCTCATCCGGCTTCTCAATATATATCAAATGCTTCACAGCAAACTCATTATTATTTACTAACACCTTGTTAACATCCACAAGTTGCAAAGACTCCCAATCATCACGGAAATCCTCTATCTCATCATACCAGATAATCACCTTATAATGCTCAAACAGCCTGGATAAACTCTCCTGAATTTTACTCATAACATTAATCCCTTATCTCACTTGTATCAATCCAATCAAACTTTCTCACCTTTTTCTTGGCATCCTTATCGTTTAGTCCTGCCACCTTAGCAACAGCACTACCCATTTTGTTATAATTCACAAGAACCCCATCATCAAGATCAATCTCCACACGCTTAGTAGCCAAAGGATAAAGAATCTCACTCTCATACTCCTTGCAATCATTAAGCATAATATCAATCTTGTCAATCTCCTTTCGGGCCCTGTTCTGATCAACAGCACTTCCCGAAACCTCAATATGTTTCAGATGCTTCCTATGCCTTTCAAGCTTATCTATAAACTCCCTCAGGTAAGAATTTAAAATCCTGCTTACAGTATCAGGCGTATAGCGATGCATATAAATCAGCACATTAAAATGACTCTTAGGCGATGAAAACATCCAGTAAATAGGACGCTTCTTATACCTTTTAATATGATCCTTATAAAAATCCCGGGTAAAATACCTGCGGATATCCTTACCAAGCGACTCCTCCAAGAAACTTAAGTTCTCACGGAATTTCTCCTCTCCAAAGCTTGCTTTCAGAAAAGAGTAGAACCTCTCAACAATATCATCTGCAAACCACTCCTCATCGAGCACAGGTATAATATTATCCTTATCAGGAACAAAGGTCAACTCCTCCTCACTCTTACCCACTTTTATAAGGTAGTCCTGCAATGTTTCACCTTGATTAGCAAGAATTAATCCCTCCTTATCCAGTGAATATCTGCCAAACATACAACCCACGGCATAACTCACAAACTGCTCCATCACCTTATCGGCATAGAAAACCAATTCTCCATCTTCTATACCGGTCTCTTCTTGTAGAATAGTGATCTCTTCGAGAGGAACATCCGGAGTCAATTCATCTTGCAAACCATATATCTCAATAAACTGACGATTTAATTCCTCTTCATTTTCATGAAGTTGAAAGAATTGTTCATTCCAATAATTCATGTAATTTTTGAACGATTCTTCGAGTGTATCAGATTTTAAACGTATTAATTCATTTTGCTTGAAATCCCATGAGGTTTCACGGGAATCCCAGTCGGTTTTGGAAGTCTTAATTTGATTTTCAGCAATAGATGATATAACCCTACTATCTTTAGTTAAGATTAATGGTAGATTTGCAATATCACCTGAAACCATATTTAAAGTTGGATTTAGTGCAGGCAAAATTACAGAAGTAATTTTGGAGTTTAGAAAAGCTAAAATATATAGTAAATAATCTCCATTTTTTTTAAATAAAGCGGGTGCAGCAGTTCCAAAAACACAATTTGATATATATCTAAAAGATGTTTTACTACTTGAAACATAAGTCCAAGTAACAGCATTTTTAAAATAATAATTCTTATCGCCTCTTCTAACAGATTTATTTGTACGACCTTCAAGGTAAAGGTTTCTTATATTTATAATATACTCATTATTACCATAATATTTTCGATAGTATCCACCTTTGCTTATTGGAACCCATATAAAACTATTGTTCTTTTCAAATGAAGTCGCATCAAAAGTAATTCTTAATAATGAAGTTTCATGCCATAAACGCAAAAAATCATTATCATTACCAGAGACAATTCCGGCTTTACCAATTGTATAATCTTTTACATTATTATTTTTAAAAGAATCTATAATTGAACTATTAAGCCAATAACCTATATTCAATCCCGGTATTTTCTCAAAGTTCTTTTGATTGGCTGTATAAAACCATCCACAATCCGGATTATTAATTGCTTCGAGGGTTTTTGGTGCTTGATTTGAAGAACCTCTAAAATCACTTAATCTAATATAGCTGCCTTTTGCATTTTTAATAGGAGCATTCCGTAATGTGAAAGTGCAAATAGGTACAGTTGCTCCATCAAAACCTGAGTATTCTAACTGTATGAGATTATTAATAAAATGATTGTTTATAATACCTTTCCTTACTTTCTCATAGCTTGAAATGAACATCCAGACAAAGGGAGTCATATATCCGGTTAATCCATCAGGTTTACATAGCTCAAGACATCTCAAAATGAAAGTCGCAAATAGATCTGATTTTGTGTCGGGATAATTTTTATTTACATACTCCTTCATAGACTCTTCCATTCTGGAAGAATTAATATAGGGTGGATTGGTTACCACAATATCATATCTTTCACCAAGTAGTTGGTACTGATCTTTTAGAGCCTTTTGTTTTTCTGCAAAAAGTGAACCTTCATCTATTTTACCGGTATTAATCTCAGAAGATTCGATTTTTATCAATGATCCTAAAACAGAAGCATTATTGAATTTTTCATCTTCCTCAAAATTCTGAAAAGCTACAATATTTGGTTGGATATTATTTTTAGCTATCTGATTAAAGAACCTTCTGTATTTCTCACGACCTTTCATCAAAAGTACAAAAGAAGCTAATTGTGCTGCCCGTTCATCAATTTCTGCTCCAAATAAATTTTTAGTAATAATTAAACCTGGTATTTCTGAAACATTATATCCTTGCTCTTCATAAATCCTGTAAAAGACATCAAAAGCATATGACAATATGTGACCGGATCCTGCACATGGGTCAAAGAACTTAATCTCTTCTATACTGACTTTCTCCCTTTCAGGTAGCTGATCTTTATATGCAGGCTTTATATAGAATTCCAAATCTTCGAGGACCTTTGTTTTGGGGTCTATTTCACTCCACAATTGCCCTAAGGTGTTGTCAACCATATATTGAACAATCCATTTTGGTGTAAATAGCTGTGAAGCTGGTGCAATTTCATTCTTTTTGTATGCTTTCTTAGACTGTATCAATTCCTCGTTCCACTCTGATATATAAAACTGATACAACCACCCAATTATCTCTACCTCCTTACAATCTTCATCGCTCATACCATTGTAAACATCTTTTACTATGCTGAATGGTGAGGTGAGATCGTCGGGTAGCAGCAGCTCTGTATAGTCATCAATACGCTCAAAAAGGAAGGGGAAAAGATTGCTCAAATGATTACAAGCTGAGACAAGCAGTTTGCGATATACTTCATTGTCGGGGTTGTTTGAAGGCTGACTGCCATTTAAAATGTTCATCACTTCAGCCCTGTCAACTATTAGTTCCGAAGATATATTTCCTCTGTGTGCTTCAGTAAGGATTTCCGGACTTACCTGCTCTTTAGTTGCCGGTGAAACTACCGACATTCCAATGGGCTGATAACCATTGGCATCCATATATCTTAGGGCAACAAGGCGATTGAACCATGTGTAGGCCACTTTATCTATTACAGCTTCTTCGCCATGTTTGTTGATTTCACTTTTGAGTTTATTCAGAGTGTGAGTTTTTCCTCTTAATTCTGACGTATCATTATTCTTAACAAACTTAAGCTTAGCTGCTACTTGTTCTAAAAGTTTTCTACGTGCTTCTTGTGCAAAACGTTTAAGTTGTGTAGTATTCATTTAGTTTAATGTTATCTTGTAGTTGTCTTTTATCTTTTCCTCTAATAATTGTCTTAGTTTCCGAAGATAGTCATCAACATCCGACATACTTTCAAGTTGAGGTTTAGATACTTTTATCTGTTTTTCTATTGCTTTTATAGAGGTGTATCTGATTATTGGTTCTGAAACTTCATCATCAGGTAGCTGAGGTAAGTTTTCTGCTAAAAAGTTAAGTTGTTTTGTATAAGTATCACTCAATTGTGCTACACTATCTCTAATATTACCTATAAACTTTAATTGATCTGCATTATTTATTATTTCCTTAAATGGTTTTAAAGCTAAATTCTGGATATTCTCAGAAACCTTATCAAATTCATAGCTTTTTATTATCTCCTCCATCCTTTGAGTAGCTGTTTTTATAAGAGCTAACTGTTCGCTTTTTATAATTTGCTCTACCCTCTCGGACAAAGCGTCTAACGCCTCTTTAGCATCTTTTATCACATTATTTTTATATGGTGTATTATGCTCAAGAGTCTCTTTAAGTACTTCAATTGCTGGCGATTCAACATATTTGAGATTTGCTATGTTGTTGTTTTTAAATTCTCTAATCTGATCATATATCTTTTTCTGCTCTCCATTCCAGAATTGAAGTATAGGATCATAAAAATCTTCTTTTAGATCGAGCAATTTATCTTCGTATTGTCTCATATCTGTTATCAACTTACCATATTCCATCTTGCTTAATGTACGCAATAGATCGGCAAGTGGTTCAAGGTCTCTTAAAAATGGATATTTATCCTTTTGAATAAGTAGTTCTCTGATTTTATGCTCTTCCTGTTCTGCTCTTCTTTTGAACTGTATGGCTACATCTTTTGCTTCTGTAAAAGAGTTTGGTTCGTTAAAAGCTTCCAGATAAACCTGTTTTAAAAGAGTTATATCTTGTGGATTGAACTCAATTTGAGGAGTAATAAGTGTTCTGTCCCACTCTCTATTGTTGTTTAATGCATTATGCATTGCTTTGTCGTCTAAAGTGTTGGACGACGATGTGGCTTCTATCTTACCTCGTTTGAACAGATATGCGGTTACGCACCAAATTGCCATAGTTGACCACCCGTATGGTTTGCGTGAGAAGTAATCCTTGATATCGCTGAGTGTGGTTCTCTCGTAGGAGTTTTTACGCCTTTCAAGGAAATTAATTATTTCCTGTTCCGGTGGAGATATTGAGCTGCTATCGTCGTTAAACAAACCCGGATTGCTATTTGTCATTATCAAATCAAGCTGCCCTTCATCAAAAGTGCTGCTTCCAAGGAGCTGCAATTTTGGGTAGGCTAAAAGTATCAGATCCTGAGCTGATTCAATTATTCGTGTACGTCCGTCGCTGCTTGTGGAACTTCTGTTTTCTACTCCATTCATATAAATAGTAGCTTGACCAAGCAGATGGTTTAGTGTATTGATGAGTTGAGTGTTTCGCAGAACGTTTTGCTTGCCTTTCTCGTACAGGATTCTGGATTTAGATTCTTTAGTTGTACTGCTGTTTGATTGACGTATATACCTTTCAGTCTGAAGATATAGTCTCACTTCATGTATAAGTCTTTTTTCCGGTGGAAGTACAACATACATGAGTGTGTTATCTGCAATTGTGTTGCCCTGATAGTAGGACACATGTTCGTATTGTGAAAAATTGGGAGTGATAATTTCAATTTTCAGTTCTTTTTCTCTTAAAAACATCACTCCATCTACACGACGGGTAAATTCAAAATCCTGTTTGTTAACATGAAATCTTACCTTGGATTCTTTTAATATTCCGTCAAACACCAGTTTGTTTATATGTTCTGCTATGCTGCCATCATCAATCTTAACCTCTTTGATCTCTTTTTCAACATCTTTCTCGTCATCAGTAAGGTATTCATAGATATCGCCTGTAACCCGAATGTAGGATTGTTGTTCGAGTAAGTTTAATGATTCTTCAATAGTTTTATTGTGTGCTGTAATATCAGTTTTAAGATTATTGAGAAGTAAAACACTCAGATTATGAAACGTACCTTTAAACCCCTCGAAATACTTAATCATGAAAAGTACTTTTAATATCCTTGTGGCCATAGGAAACTCGTTGAGGTTTCTTTCTGCCAGAATGATTGTATTTCTTGCTTCTGAGCGTATAGTGCCTGCAATGCCATCATAGAGCTGATCAAAACTCACCAGTTCATAGGGGTCATTATTTGGCATCTGTTTTAATACAAACTGAAATACTCCAAGCATTGAACGCTCACCGACAGATTGGTGCTGTCCTTGAAATACATTGTATCTTGAGAGCGTTTTAAGGCATTGCTGAAACAGGTCAAACTGGTATGGCAGGAAGGGGTACTTGTTCACAAAGTCCTTATCATCTTCATAGCCTTTGAATTGTATAGTGCCGCTTGAAAATCTGATTAATGCGTTGATGTTTTCCTTTTGCTCTTTGTATAGTTTGGATAAGAAGGCTTTCCCTTCATCACTCTTATCGAGCAGTCGCTTTTCAATTACCTCATCAACATTGGCAGAGGTAAGTGGCAGGCGGGCTTTAAAACGACCCTGTATCTTTGAGAAGTCGTCGGTTTGTGTTTTTGTATCGTCACCGACTATACTCTCAAGATCTTCTTGCGATGTAACAATTACCCAACTGTTACCATTACATTTGGTAAAGAGCGTTTCGGCTATTGTCTGTAAATTGAGCATAAGTCTGGCGTTACCGGCTATAAACTGACCTACTTCATCCACATAGAAATTTAACCTGAAATTCTTTTCTTTAGATTGTATGTAGGTGTTTACCTTCATGGCAAAATCTTCTACCGACTGCTTTAAGTCTCTCTGATATTTAAGCAGAATGTTTTTGTATTCTTCAGGTTCATCGTTATAGATCACTCCGCATGCTTCTGCTATTGCCTGGTTAATTTGTGGTTTTATATAATCCTTTCGTGCATCTGTCCAATCAGCACCATATATCTTACCAAACTCCTCTTTAAATGCATCATATTTCCGGTCTCTGGAAATGCTCTCTTCAAATGCTGCAACATGTGGCTGAAAGCCATAAAACCCCTGGTGGTCGTAAAACACTTTGTAGAAAACTTTAAGTATTGCATTCTCATCTGATTTTGAGGTGATTTGTGCATGTTGATCTATATTAAACAGGATACTTTCAGAGGGTATATTTCTTATACACTTCAGAATATCTCCCTTTAATTTGAAATCATCTGTTATTTTTTCTGCAAATATATTTCCTACATGTGTGCTATCATATTCTTTGTTTTCAAGCACATAGCTGAGTATTTTTAACAGGTGAGATTTACCGGATCCAAAAAAACCGGAGATCCATGCTCCGTTTGTAAGAAATCCTTTGTCATTGTAATACTCAAAAAAATTGCCCAACTGATTGGATATCTCACGGGTTACTACATATTCTTCAACCTCTTGTGCGATATTTGATCGGTCATCTGCCTTAATAACAGTTTCAATGGACCGATTAATGTCCTTTAAAAAGAGTTTTTCAGGGAATTCCATATTATTGTATTTTAATGATTTTTCTATTTAAAGCTTATATGTGTATATATTAAATGCACGGTAGTAGTTGTCGTCTTCAAGCAGATTGAAGAGTTTTAATGTACGGCCGGAATACTCTCCGGGATAAAACATAAGAGTGGGTATATCTTTTATTTCACTCTGCAGGTTATTTAACACAATGTGTGATCGGATAAAAGGGTAAACTTTACCTACTCCTTTAAGGAAGAGCATTTGCGGATTTGCTTCTTTAACTTTTTGACCGATTGCAGGTATAAATCTGTCGTGTATATTTATAGTGGATTGCAGTGCATCAAGGAAAAATGATTTGTCTAAATCTAACTCTATCTGTTTGAGTTCTTCCATACCTATATTTTCTTCAATGATTTCGCAGCTCAATTCAAAAAGATCGATACATAGTGGCTTAAGGCCGTTTGTTTTAAGCTTCTTGATAAAATGCTTTATTTCGGTTTCCACTTTATTTTCCTCGCTTATATCGTAAGGTGCTACCCAGAAGGGGATTTCACCCGACAGGCCTTCCATATTTATGAATCGAGGGTTACTCACGATATCAAAAATATGATTTATTGTGTTACTGTTTGGCATTTCAATTCGTTTAATAAAACTAACTTTAATATTATACCTATTTTTAGATCACTAAACACTAAAACAGTGTCCAAAATAACTCACCCAACACATGCAAGTCAAAAATAGAATTAATTCTTGTAATCAATCATAATCAATTAAGCAGCAGTAACAAATCCTGCTTTTTATCTGAGAGTAGTGAGGCTAATCTTTGGCTTAATATTGGAACTGTGATTCTTCTTTCCTTAATATTATTGATTAGTCCGCCCTGTTCAAGCACTTTAAAGCAAACCTGCTTTATTTTATATTTAGTTTTGTCTGTAAGTTTATCTGCTTCAGGATGATCCAATGCTTTTTTATTGAAAAAGACATTGTAATCCATATCAGTTAAGTTAAAATCAAATACATTTATTTTTTCTGCTATTACTTCAATTACAAAATCTCTGAAGAATTGATATGCTCTTGCAAATGAGATCAGTGAGATGTAGCGTTGTTCATCAGTATCACCGTAGGCCAGGAGTTCTATTTCTTCCTTTGACAGTGTATTCAAACGCACTTTCATTTCTATCAGACCCCGCTCATTTGTCTTTGAACGCTCCTTGCCGATATCCTTAGGTTCTAATTGATCAGGCGTTATTCCCTCATCAATGATTTTTGAAGAAAGCTCAATCATCAAAGGAACCTGCAGTGATGCTGCAGTGAATGAAAATCTATATCTTTCGGACATTAGTTTATTTTAGAATTAAAAAAACCGAAATACCCGGTTATTAAAATAGGTGTTCAATTTTAATAGCAAATATACACATTTAACTATACAAACTAAAATAAATGCGAAAAAGCGTAGGTGAAATCTTATTTGACTGATGTATTCCATATAGTTGTAAATGGTAAATAAGAATGCAGCATTTTTAGTAACAATAGTGCATCAGTTGCAAAGATAATTTATTCGTTAATATTCTCATTCTATATTTTAGTTTTTTGTTCATTTTCTCTTTTCTGTTCTTTTTTAAAAATAGTTTTCCTGTTAGTCATACGATAACTGTTTCCTTGTTTATGGAAAGCTTTCCATAAACAAGGAGATAGTTTAAGAAAAAAAAGATAACTTTGTCAAATTGATAGTTTCAGCCAGTGGGTGGATATCGCCGGAATCACTGGGTGGGTATCATCGGAATATCAACCATATTCATTTTAACGTTTTCACTTTATAATGACAATCGATTTTACCTTTCGTCAGATTCGATAATTTGCCTTTGATCAGCCTCTTGCGCAAAGGAGTAATTCTATCTACAAACAGAATTCCATCCAAATGATCGTACTCAT
>FZPS01000023.1_pt245 | contig 22251 bp, 20 predicted proteins | sample 1817821 | NCBI WGS metagenome assembly FZPS01 (sample SAMEA104158645, study PRJEB21678) | metagenome | place: Germany | collected 2015-04-21 | reverse complement strand
GCATGGAGCTGATGGCGGCACAGTCTTTGGGTCTGTCTAATGTGCAGATTATGCGGGAAGTGGTGGTACCGCCGAGTCGTCCCGGCCTGCTCAATTTGCTCAATCGTTTCAAACAGCAATTTTAGGAGGGGGTGGACGATGATGCTTGAAATTCGAGGTTTACGCAAATCCTATGGGCAGCATGTTGCATTGGACGGAATAGACTTAAAAGTAAGCAAGGGAGAGACGGTAGTGATCATGGGCCCTTCGGGCTGCGGCAAATCTACTCTGATCCGCTGCGTCAACCGCCTCACCGAACCCGATTCCGGGACGATACTGCTGGACGGGACAGATGTTTTGAGCTTAAACAACCGTGAATTGCAGGATCTCAGGCGCAAAGTAGGTTTTGTGTTTCAGCAGTTTAACCTGATTGGCCGCCTGACTGTACTGGACAACGTTGTCTTCCATCTGGTCCTGGGCGGTATGGATCGGGAACAAGCCAGGGCCAAGGGTTACGCTGTGCTGGACAAGGTCGGTTTGAAATCTGCTGCGGATCGCCGTCCCCACGAGTTGAGCGGCGGCCAGCAGCAAAGGGTAGGCATTGCCAGGGCGTTGGTTACCAACCCCGAAATCATGCTGTGGGATGAACCTACCGCATCCCTGGATCCGATTTTAGTTGGCGAAGTGTTGGAAGTCATGGAGGAGCTGGTAAGAACCACAGCTACCACCATGGTCATTGTCACCCATGAAGTCTCCTTTGCCCGCAAAGCGGCCCACAGGGTTGTCTTTATGGACCATGGCCGGGTAGTGGAGCAGGGAACACCTGGTGAGGTCTTTGTCGAGCCTCAGTCTGAAGTGGGCAGGTTATACCGGAAACTCCTGGTCAATTAGGTGAGCTTTCGGGCTTAAAGGAGGAAAAGGGGAATACATGCCGAAAACTCTATCAGCGGAAGAGTAGGTTTTTCGCAGAAGGAGTGAGAGGAAATGCTCTCCATAGATGAGATTCAGCGGCTCTTGCCCCATCGCTATCCTTTTTTGATGGTGGATCGGGTTCTGGAGCTGGAAGAAGGTGAAAGGGTTGTGGCGGTGAAAAATGTCACCATAAACGAGCCCTTTTTCCAAGGACATTATCCCCAGACACCTGTCATGCCAGGCGTGATGATTGTGGAGGCTATGGCTCAGGCGGGGGGATTGGCAGTTGGAGGAGCGCCCGGCAGTGACCAGTTGCCTCTGCTTGCTGCCATTGAGAAGGTCAGGTTTCGTGAAATGGTCAAGCCAGGGGATCAGCTGGTAATCTCCGCCACCGTGCAGGCTGCACGGGCCGGCGTGGTAAAAATAAAGGCCGAAGCAGCAGTAGATGGCAAGGTTGCAGCTGAGGGACAACTGACCTTTGCTCTAGTGCCCAGGGGGGATGACTAGGCGATGAAGAACATCATGATGCTCGGTGGCGACAACACTAGTGATCGGTTTGGGTCGGCATTGTCAAGCAAGATTCTGGAGAAGTGTCCCCAAACAAAGCTTTTTGGAGTAGGTGGCCCCCTAATGAATGATGCAGGGGTACGCCTGCTTTATGATATTTCGGAACAAGTCAGCCTGGGTGTATTTCAATCGATGAAGGGAGCCCATGTGGTTAGGCGCATGATCAAGCTTTTGAGCGAGGCTATGGAGAGAGAGCAGCCTTCCTTGGTTGTGCAGATCGGGCTTCCGGTCTTTGGTTACAAACTGCTGGAAATTGCCCAGACTAAAGAAATTCCTGTCTTGTACTATTACACGCCCCTCAGTCGGGGCTGGACCAATGTGCAGTCCGGCCAGTTCCCCAAGGTTGTGAGCAAAGTAGCCAGCATCAGCCGCTTTGAAACTTCCCAGTGTGAGGAAGCGGGAATCGACTGTGAGTTTGTCGGCCACCCACTGATGGATCTGACGGATTTCTCCTTTACCCCAGCCCAGGCCAGGGCGAAGCTGGGTGTTGAGTCCGAGGAGGCCAAGGTGATCGGAGTGCTGCCCGGGGCGAGGGAGGTAGAAGTTAAAAGTGCTCTCCCCGGCATTCTAAAAGCCCTAGATCTGGTTGCACAGCGGCATGAGGATGTGCAGATTGTGGTTTCCTTAGCCCCAACGATTCGGGCGTCTATGGTTGAAGAAATTGTGAAGAAATGCTCATTTGATAGAGTGCGTTTGGAAAGGGATACGTATTCGGTTCTGCGTGCGTCCGATGCGGCGGTCACCAGCATTGGCACAGTGTCTTTGGAGGCGTCCCTTCTTGGGGTGCCGTCGGTCGCGGTATATCGGGTTCCGCACAGCACATTTTTCTTTGACAAACTGCTCGATCGCAAGCCAAATATGACAATAACCAACAACATACTGCGAAAGACTGTAATACCTGAGTTTATCCAGGGAGAGTTTGTCCATACAAAGGTGGCAGAGAAAGTGGAGCAGCTCCTGTTCAATGACGAAGCCAGGCAGTCCATGCTTGGGGAGTTCGCCGCCTTAGAGTATGAGCTGGGAGAACCGGGTGCAGTAGACAGAGCCGCGGATCTTGTTGCAGAAATGGCTGGGTGTGGAGAAGATGGGACAGCTGGCAGCTAAGGGTCTTGTAAAAACATATGGTCAGCGCACAGTGGTTCAGAATGTGGACTTTGAAGCAAGGCGCGGTGAGGTAGTAGGACTCTTAGGTCCAAATGGGGCGGGCAAGACTACCACTTTCCGCCTGATTGTGGGCCTGGGGAAGCTGAACAGAGGCCACATTTTCCTGGACGGCCGTGAGATCACCCACTTGCCAATGTACAAACGCACCCGCCTGGGCCTGGGTTATCTGCCGCAGGAACCCTCTGTGTTCCGCAAGCTGACTGTTGAAAAAAATCTCCTGGGAGTTTTGGAGCTTCGCAAGGAACTGTCCAAAAGGGAGCGGGCAGAGATCCTGGCCGGGCTGCTTGCCGAGTTTAACCTGGAAGAGGTGCGGCACCAAACCGGACACCAGCTCTCAGGGGGGGAACGCCGCCGCACCGAGATCGCCAGGGCGTTGGCTTTGGATCCGGCATTTTTATTCCTGGACGAACCCTTTGCAGGCGTTGATCCCATTGCTGTCGGGGAAATCCAGCGGATAGTGGAGCGCCTCCGTTCCCGAAATCTGGGGATTATTGTTACCGATCACAATGTCAGGGAAACTTTGCGCATTACTGATCGGGCCTATATCCTGCATCTGGGGAGGGTTTTGGTCTCGGGGACCACTGAAGAGCTAGCCGAAAATCCGCTGGCCAGGGAGTATTATTTGGGAGACAACTTTACTCTCTAAACGAAAGAAGGTGTGCAGACCATGTACGGTTTTACCCTGATCTTGACTTTGGTCATTGTGGGCGGGGTGATCGCCTATATCGGCGATCGATTAGGCATGCACGTCGGCCGGAAAAAGCTGACGCTGTTCGGTCTGCGCCCTAAACATACAAGCATACTGGTTACAATCGTCACCGGGGTGCTGATTTCAGCTGCATCCATTGGAGTCCTTTCCATTGCTTCTTTGGATGTGCGCACTGCCCTGTTTAACATGAAGGAAATCCAGGATGAACTGCAGGGCCTGCAGCAGGACTATGTACTGATGGAAGCCCAAAGGGATGCAGCTGAGCAGGGACTCAAGGAGGCTGAAGAGAGTTATCAGCGGATTCTTCTGGACTTGGCCGAAGCCGAAGCGAGCGTGCTTGACTTGCGGGAGCAGGCAGCGCTGCTGCAGGAAGAAGTAGTTGCGCTGGAGGCCGCGGCTGATCTGCTGATGGAAAGTTATGACATAGTGGAGACAGGCTGGTGGCAAATGCGGATGGCAGATATTGCCTTTAATGCCAGTGAAGTTATTCTGACTACGGTAGTCAGCAAGGAGTTCAGCCGGGAAGAAATCAGGATCCATCTGGAACAGTTTATGCAGGAAGTTGATGAGGTCGCCTACAGGCGCGGCGCCAGGGCGGCTGATTCAGACCGTTACCGTGCAGTGTTTCTCCAGCCTGGGGTGCTGGACTTTGTGGTAGAGGACATACTCCTCACTCCCGGCGATGTAATTGTCCGGGCAGTGAGTGAGGGAAACAGCATCCCTGGTGTGCCTGTGCTGGTTTATCTGGAAACCTATCCTGATCAGATGGTATTTTCCAAGGATACTGTGCTGGCCGCCAGCACTTGGGATCCTGCCAGCGGCATGGATATGGACTTTGTGATCCTGCTCATAACCGAAGATGCCAACCGGGCTGCCCTCAATGCAGGCATGTCTTTAAGCAGGGACCGGAGCGCCGCCATCAGGCTTCCGGGCAGCGATTTCCAAAATGCAATCATCGCTTCCCGGGAAATCAAAGGGCCGGTGGAAGTGCGTCTGGTGGTTGCTGAAGACACCTGGCGCTCTCAGACTCCTGTGGAGCTCTATCTAGACATTGTTCCTTAAAGTTCCAGCAAATGTTAATTGCCCCTTAGCAGGAATTTTTCACTGGATATGGAATTTTGTATCGCAAACATCCCTTTTCTGTGCTACACTGTAGCATGAAGTATGATCTTCCAGGGGAATTTTGCCAAAAGTATCAATTCTGAGAAGGAATTGGTAAGCTAATGGAGAATTATCCCTAAATGAGGTATCATTTTCAGTATCTTACAAGTTGGTACGGTTAGAAAGGAGGTGCCCGCGGTTTCCGTCAACTGAAGATACTGAGGGATGACTGCACTCTTGTTTTGCATGAAGTTGAGGGAACAAGGAGACTCAAGCTAAGGCAAGCAAGAGAGTGTTCATCAACATAAAAAACAAAACCAACCTAAAACCAAGGGGGAAAATGAACATGAAAAAGAGACTTGCCCTAGTACTCGTGCTAGTTCTCATGGCTAGCGCAGCAACAACGGCACTTGCAAGCCCGTTCGCAGATGTTCCTGCAGATCACTGGGCTTATGATTCCGTAGCACAATTGGCAGCTGCCGGCTTAATCGAAGGGTATCCCGATGGAACCTACGGCGGAGCCAGAATGATGACTCGTTACGAAGCTGCAATGGTATTTGCCAGAGCACTCAATCGTCTCGAGAGCCAAATCGCAGCTAACAACCTGCTGCCAGAGCTTGACAGAGTCAAAGCCGAATTGATGGCTGAGATTGAAGCTCAACTGGCTGCTGCTGGCAAACCAGTAGTAGAAACCAGAGTTGTCGAAACCGTTCAGAAAGAACTGGACGAAGAAGCTGTTGCACGCCTCCGTGCTGTAGAAATTGCTACAGACGCACTTGAAGGCGACATGGCTTACCTTGAGGCCAGAATGCTCGGTTTGATTGATGGTATTCGCTATGACCTCAACAAACTGGAAGAGACCGAAGCTGTAGTTGTAGAACAGCCTTCGATGGATGAAATCGAAGCTCTGATCGCTCAGCGCATCCAAGAGAGCCTTGTAGATGTAGCTTCCGGCGTAAAAGAGACCACCATCGTTGAGAGAGTTGTCTCTACCACTCCCGAGCTTACCAGAGATGACGTTGAACTCATCGCTGAAGCTCTCATCAAGAGACAGATTGAACAAGTAAACCAAGAAATCCAAGTTAACAGAGAGCTCATCGTTGGCCTCGTTGACTGGGTTGACGAAATCGACGCTGACGTTGCAGTGTTGAAGGATGACGTAGAAGGCCTCAAGACTTCTGTTGCAACGCTTGAGAAGTCTCCAGTCCTCTCCGGCGAGCTCGCTCTCAAAGGCGAGTACAAGTCCGGCGACGAATATGCGTTTAGCCAGACTGGCAACCTCAACCTTAACGTGAAAGCATCTGACACAACCAAGGTTAGAGCGTTCATCGACTGGGAACTCACACCTTTCACATGGAACCAAACCCTGAAGAACTACGGTGTTGAAGTAACATCCGAAACACCAGTTAGCCGTGTGCTTGCTGGCAGAATTGCAGCCGCTAACCTGGCACCATTCAGCAACTACGTACTGCCCAACGCCAACCTCGGATTCGGCGGCGTAGCAAAGGTCAACATCATTGACGACCTCACACTTGACGTGCTCGGTGCTCAAAGAGCAGCTGGCGACCAGAGAGTTCTGGCAGCCCTGGCACTCACCTATGAGTTCATGCCTGAGCTTGGCATTAAACTCACCGGCCGTGCCGACAAGCCAGAAGGCGCTATGTTTGACCAATATGCAGCCGGTGTCGGTCTCTTTGGTAAAGTTGCCGGCATCGAGTACACCGGCGACTTCGCTATGGACTTCACAGAAGCCCAAGAGAAAGACAACTTCATCGGTGTGCTGACTGCTAAAGCAACATTTGATCCTGTAACCCTTGATCTCAAAGGTATTTACGAAGCACCAGAATACAAGGTTAACCCGCAGCTTCTCAACGCTGACAACATCTTCGGTGTTGAAGGCGGAGCTAAAGTTGGCCTGGATCTGTTTGGTGTAGACTTCACCCTCGAAGGACGCGGCTACTATGAAGGCGGAGCAGCCTCTGACGATGCTGCAGGAACTGCTGTTACCGTTAATCCTGACGACAGCATTATGGCAGTCAAAGCCAATGCTTCTGCAACAGTTGACGTAGTAGGTCTCCCGCTCACCTTGGCTGCCCAGTACGCTGGCAACAAGACCGGTGAGAACGACTATGTACAGCATGCTTTGGCAAGCCTGAGCTTTGCTAAGAAGCCTGACTACGGTCTCCGTTACGGCGTAAACGCTGCTTACGAGAAGAACGTGCTTTCTTCCGGTACAAATGCAGCCGCCAACTTTAGGAATGTCAAACACTTTACTGATCGTGAAGAGTTCCGTGCCGGCGCTAACCTCGGTTACGGCTTTGACTGGAGCGGTGCAAAGGTTGACGTTGACTATGCTGCCAACTTCAAGATGCCAATTGCTCCGAAGGATCCTGATACCGAAAAAGCAGCTGACATGACTCTCGGTCACAAGCTGACACTTGGCTATGGCTTCACCAGCAATGTGAAACTCACACTTGGTGCAACCGTAGACATGACTCTTGCAGAAACCCTGCAGAATGCCTTTGGCTACAGCGCAGGCTTGACTGTGAAGTTCTAGTAAACAAAACCTGCACTACAAGGTCCTCCTTAGGGAGGACCTTTTTTTACCCTCAGATGAGGTTGTAAAACGGCGAAATCTGTGATGCAAGGTGGTGTTGACGGATGGTTGTCCTCGGCATTGATCCAGGACGGGAGAAGTGCGGCCTGGCTGTTGTTGCAGAGGATCAGGTTCTGGTGAAGGAGGTTGTGCCGCGCCGAGAGCTCTTGCCTGTGGTGAGGAAGTATACGGCAGCGTATAATGTAGATACGATGGTGGTAGGGGATGGTACCGGTTCCCGTGAGTTTGTCGCTGAAATCAAAGGGCATTTGCCTGAACTTCCTGTTGTAGTGGTTGACGAACGCCATTCCACAGAGGAGGCAAGGGCTAGATACTGGCTGGACCACAGGCCCAAGGGATGGAGGCGTCTGCTGCCCACCACTATGCAGGTGCCGCCTGAACCTTATGATGATTATGTGGCAGTTATTCTGGCTCAACGCTTTTTGGGCGGGCGGTAATTCGGCATGTCAGCTATTGGGAATATCATTACAGAAGGGTTTTAGGCAAGAGTTGGAGAAATAAAACATGTTAATGTTCAGTTCTTGGAAGGGAGGGAGTACTGGTGCGAAAGCAGCGACAATACCTTGGTATTTTAGCAATTCTTTGCTTAGCTGTTCAGCTCTTTGCGCTGGCCGGTACTTCTTCCCGTGTTTTTGCATCCTCTCTGGACTGGGCCTATTCAGCCATTGAGGAACTGGGGCAGGGGCGGGACATTCCCGGTTTTGAAATTTCTGGTACACCCAACCGGAACCAGGCAGCCCTGCTCATAGCCCGTCTTCTAGGGCACTTGAGCGGCGAAGACCAGGCTCAATCCCGCCGTTTTGGCGTGAGCCAAAACGTCTATCTGGACAGTATGATCTTCAGTTATAACCAAAGGGTGGCACCGGAGCAGGCTCTTGATGTGAACCAGGTAGAACTCCTTTACAGGCTGGTGCTTGAATTCGGTGAAGAACTGGAAATCTTAGGTTATGCCATTCAGGACTTTAAGCATCTTTACGCACAGAGCTTTGGCGGAGCGCGTACCGGACTGTTTTCAGACCGCAAGCTTCTTTATTCTGAACAGGTACTCTCTGCCGCGCGCAAGGGGGCTGAACAGAGCAGCACCCTCAGCGATCCCATTGATGCAAGTTCAGAGTCTAAAGCAGTTCTAATTGAAGAGATAATTCCAGAACCGGTTGCACCCCGCAATCTTTGGACCGGACAGTTTTCTTCTCCCAGATTTCTGCCGCCGGCTTCCAGCTTTGTGCCTGCAGAGTCATTGCTGGGTTCCAACCCGTCCATCCAGATCGGGGGACTGGAAGTGAGCGGTTCTCTACGGGCAAGCAACTTAGGGAGCCAGTCTCGTGAGGTTCCTGAGTCCGGCGACTCTGAAGAGGCCGAGGCTGGGTACGGGATTTCTATGCGTGTCGGGGATGTGGCCCTTAGTACCGCGGTTGATCTGGGGGTAGACTCTCAGCTTGTCCCGAAAACGGCCAGCACGTCTCTGGATTTGAGCCTAGACTGGGCCGATCTCTTTACTCTCAGCGCTGGGGTCAGACTGCGGGACAGTTTAACAGGGGAGGGAGAAAAACCCCTGGTTACCTCCCTCGGTGTAACCGTTCCCATTAATGAGGGCCAGATGCAATTAGGCATGACCCAGCAGTGGAAATCTTTCGTTTTGGAAGGAGATTCATTAGGTGATGATGAATCAACTACGACAGAACTGGAATTGAGTTACCGTTTCAAAAATGACAGTTCGCTGCGCTTTAACTACAGGTTTATTGATTTTAGCGGTATGGAGCCTGGAACCGAGGCAGAAGCAGCCTTCTCAATAAAGTTCTAAGTCTGGAGGAGTGTATATGAAAAAGAGAGCTTTCCGTCTATCAGCCTTGACATTGGTACTCACCTTAATCCTCCCTGTGCTGGCATCTCCTGCCTTGGCGAATGTGACGCCTTTAGGGTCTTTGGTGATTGTGGAAGAAATGCTGTACGGAGAGGCCCAAACCGGTTCGCTGCTGGAACGCATTGAAAAGATAGAACTGGATATCTATGGGAAGGTGCAGGAAGGTGCGGTGTTGATGCGCATCGACCGTGTGCTCAGTTTTCTCCAGGATTCTGAGGGAGACGGCGGCCTGCAATTGCTGCTCAACCTGGCGGAATGGGGCTTTTCAGCTACCTTGAGCGGGGAAAAACCCATGGTGGAGAGATTGGACAATCTTGAACTGGTCCTCTACGGAGTGCAGCAGTCAGGGACTATTCAGCAGCGGGCCGAGAAACTGATGCTCGATGTCTGGGGCACCACCAGTTTAGATGTTCAGCAGGTAGTGCTTCCGGCCCAGACTCTGGTGAAGGTCGCCCTGGACAGTACAGTCAGTTCAGCTGGTGCCCAAGTGGGTGATACAGTGTTGTATCAGGTGGTAGAAGATGTTATGATTGGTGGTAGGGTTGTAATCCCTGTAGGAACCCGGGGAGTGGCTACAGTGACTGAAGTTACAGCTGCAGCCCGCCTGGGCAAGGATGGTCGGGTGGTACTGGATTTTGGCAGGATTTCCGCACTTGATGGGACCAAAGTTTCCCTCATGGTGGATGAAACGGCCACTGAACGCAACCGCTCCTTGGAGTTTGCCGCAGGGGCGAGCATGGCCGGGATTATCCTTCTTGGACCGGTTGGGCTTGTCAGCGGTTACTTTGTCCGAGGCAAAGACGTACAAATTGAAGCAGGTACGCAATTTTACGTCGAGACTGCGCGGACCACACCAGTTCTGGGATTCTATTTCAGGCCAGCTCTCAATTAGCAAGTCTAGGGTTATAGTTGTCAAGAGAACCGCGGTCCGTAAGGTTCCTCGGTTCTTATTATGTTCAGGCTAATAAACGCTATAATTCAGTGATCTGAGGTGTCAGTGTTGATGAAAAGCTTAAGGACAAGCATGGTGGTGGGTGTGCTGCTGCTCCTAATTGCAGCTGGGAGCACTCAGGGACTAGCCAGTGAATACCTGTTGGGAGTCGGTGATATCTTACGCATTTCTGTCTGGGGTCACAGCGAACTGACAACTGAGGTGTCGGTCCGGCCCGACGGTTACATTACCTTCCCCTTGGTTGGCGATCACTGGGCGGTGGATAAGACTCCCCGTCAACTAAGTGCTGAAATCCAGGCGATCTTGGGTGAATTTGTTGTTAATCCGCAGGTTACCGTCATCGTCAGCCAGTTCCGCACACTTCAGGTACAGGTTCTAGGTGAAGTGAGTTCTTCAGGCTATTATCAGCTGAAGGCCGGGTCTCGCCTGATGGATGTGCTTGCCTTAGCCGGCGGTCCCACCAAGACAGCAGATCTAAGCCGGGTGACAGTAACCCGTTATGAGTTTGATACCGAAGGTCGGGACATGACCCAGGTCATGCAGGTCGATGTCCATCAGTATCTGGAAACAGGTGATTTACTACATAACCCCTTGATTGAAAGCCGCGATCTGATTTTTGTGCCCACCTCAGGGCGTGCCACCATCTTCGGCGAAGTACGTCAGCCGACTAGCTATGACTTGGGCAGCGGCCTCGATGTGCTGGATCTTTTGGCACTGGCAGGCGGGGCTTTAGACTCTGCCGATCTGGAAAATGTCGTGATCACCAGGCAGATCGACGGTGAACCAGTGGAGCGAGTAATTAATGTACAGGACTACATGTCGGGGAAGGGCAAGCCCCTGGAGGTTGAGCCTAATGATGTAGTCTTTGTTCCCAAGAAACAGCAGGTCACCGTATTTGGTGCCGTGGCAAGTCCTGGCATCTACACTTTGCAGAGGGAAGCAAGGCTCATTGACATTCTGGCTCAGGCGGGAGGCGTACTGCCTTCAGGAGATGCTTCTCAGGTGGCCATTACCCGCAAGGGCGAACTTGGTCAAGAGATGGTCCTGGTCAACGCAGAGCCGGGCCTGAAAGGGCAGATCGGCGGGGAGAACCCCCTGCTCTTGGCAGATGACGTAATTTACGTGCCCGATGGCTATCAAAACGCGTTGGTGTTGGGGCAGGTGAGAAGTCCCGGTTCCTATATCGTCAAAGAACACACCAGGCTCCTGGATCTTTTGGCCGGAGCCGGCGGAACTACAGAGCGGGCCGGTGATGAACTGACTTTGTCCAGAGACGGGCAGGTAACCAAGATCGACCTAGGTGCCTTGCAGCGCTTGGGTCTGCAGAACGAAAAGGTGCTTCCGGGAGATGTTCTGTATGTGCCGGAAGGCAGCAGGCAGGTGTTGGTCTTAGGTGAGGTCCGCAGCCCAGGTTACTATCAGTTCCGCCCGGGTGATCGCCTCCTGGATGCCATAGGCTTGGCAGGCGGTCTGACCAATGATGCTCTGGAGGAACAGGTTTCCCTCAGCAGGCATTCCGACCGGGGAGTCGAGATTACCATGGTTGACTTCCGTGAGCTTGTTCAGAATCGTTACCTGTCGGAAAATCAGCCGTTGCAGGGCGGAGATGTAATTATCGTGCCTAGGGCCGACCGCGGGGTTATCGTCCTCGGCGAAGTGAACAGCCCAGGCTTCTACCAGTTCAAGTCCGGTGATGGATTGCTGGATGCGATTATGCTGGCGGGAGGCTTTACCGACAGCGCCAAAGAAGAGGAAGTGTCCCTTACCAGGATTACTCCAGACGGTCCAGTCATCGAGGTCATTGATTTCAGCCTGTTGATGGAAGATCGCTTTCTGGCCGAGGACAGGCTTCTGCAGGGCGGCGATGTCATCGTTGTGCCCAGAAGCGACAGAAGTGTTCTGGTCTTAGGTGAGGTCCGCAATCCCGGCTATTATGTCTTTACAAAAGGACAGAGCATTATGGACTTAATTGGCCGTGCCGGCGGATTTACACCCAATGCTGAACCGGCCAAGGTAGTGGTTACCCGCGACACAGATGAAGGCGTAATCACAGAGACCTTGAACTTGGATTTGCGTACAGGAACAGACTACAATCGCCTGGTGCAGGGCGGGGAGATCATCACCGTACCGGAAGCCAACCGCATGGTCCTCGTCTTTGGCGATGTGGCCAGAGCGGGGGCCTACACACTGCCCCAAGACGGGCGTCTATTGGACATTTTGGCAATGGCAGGCGGATTACAAACGAACCTCGGTAGCGAACAGGTTGTGCTGACTCGCCAAAGCGGCTCAGAGGAGCAAGTCTGGCAAGTTAGTTATGCCAGTCTGATGCAGGAGCAAAGTGAACACAATCTGCCCCTGGTTGGCGGAGATGTGATTTATGTGCCGGCATCGGAGAGCCAGATTTTGGTGCTGGGTATGGTGAAAAATCCAGGGGTATACAGTCTGCCTGTGGGGGCTAGGGTTATGGACGCCATAGCTATGGCAGGCGGCCCGCTGGACAGGGCAGCGTTGGAGAGTGTGGGCATTTATCGGGATGGCTCATTGGAAGGTTCAGATATCGTGTCCATGGGACAGGATAAGCAGCTCTTCATCGGTGATGCTAATGAGAATCCTCTACTTAATGCTGGAGACATAATTTACGTACCCGAGACCAAAAAACCTGATTGGACGAAGATTTTCGGCTTTGTTGGTGCAATTAGTTCATTTAAAGATGCAATACTGAACATCTTTGGACTGTAGGAGGTGGCGATCTTGGAAATGGAAGAAATGGATCTGCGAGAGTATTGGGAGATTATCGTAAAAAAACGGTCAGTTGTGGCCATCGTCTTTGCTGTGACTGTCCTTGCCGTCACCGTCTACAGTTTGCTTGCAACGCCGATTTACGAAGCTTATGCGACTTTGATGGTGCGTGATTCGAGTGCCGGCGTTACATCCATGCTCTTTGAAGGGCTGGGCGGCGGCGGAGGAGGAAATACCGCGCAAAACTATATTCAAATCATGAAGAGCCGCAGAATCTTAGAGCAAGTGGCTTCCACTATGGGTCTAGAAGAAGATGTAAGTCTGGCGAGTCTGGAAAAGGCCATGACGATTCAGCCTGTGCAGGGCAGCGACATCTTGAAGATCAGTATGCAATCACCAGATCCTGAAGAGGCTCAGACTTTTGTCAATACTTTAACTGATGTCTTCATTGAGTGGAACCTGCTTTACAAGCAGGAAGACCGGCGCAGTGCCAGAGAGTTCATTCAGTTGCAGCTTGTGAATGTGTCAGAGAATCTAAGGGAGGCAGAAGAAAAACTGCGCGATTTCAGGGAGCAGGAAAGATCCCTTTCTCCCACACAGGAAACGATCGCAGGCATCACCCAACTGGCTGAATTGGAGGCAGAGCTCGGCCACTTGCAGGTACGAAAGATAGAGATTCGGGAGAGAATCAGTCAGGCTAGACAACAACTGGAAAGCCAGGAAGAAACCCTAATCTCATCCACCACTATCAATGAAAATCCTTTTGTAACGCAGTATCGAGCACGTTTAGCTGATTTGGAGATTGCCTTGTCTGGTGCTAAGGAAAAGTATACTGCCAACCATCCCTCAATCCTGTCACTGCAAGCCGAAATTGAGGATGTGAAGGCAAAGCTGACCGAGCAGGTCGAAAGAGTGATTGGCACTGAGACTCGAACCATTAATCCTCTGCACAGAGAGCTTTACGCCAGTGTTATTACTCAAGAGGTAGAACTCATGGCACTGGATGCCAGAGAAGCAGGGCTGCGCAGTTTGATTGAAGACTATGAGCATATGCTCAGCCAGCTCCCGACGAAGGAGCTCGAACTTGCTCGCTTGATGCGGGACGCTAAGGTCATGGAAGAGCTGTACATCATGCTCATGACCCGCAATGAAGAAAATCGCATTGCCGAGGCTATGCAGACCGCGGATGTACAGGTCATTGATGAGGCGATCCTTCCCCTGGTCCCGGTGAAACCCAGGGTGAAGCTGAATATCGCGATCGGCGCTGTACTGGGCATCTTCTTAGGTGTGGGTTTGGCCTTCCTCTTGGAGTTCGTGGATAACACCTTTAAGACTAAGGACGACGTGGAGCGCATGTTGGGAGTCCCAGTATTAGGACAAATTCCTGACTTGAATTTAATCGACAGTACTGGACAAAGAAGACATTTCCAGAGAAAAAAAGGACGTGGATACAGTGCGCATGTTTAGAGGAAAGAGCCGCCACGGGGAACACCCGCTGATTGTCCACGCTGATCCCAAAGCGGTTGGCAGTGAGGCTTTTAGGACATTACGAACGAATCTCCAGTTTACCAGTCCAGACCAGGAGTTGAAAACGATCTTGCTTACTAGTGCAGGACCTGGTGATGGAAAGTCGACTATATCGTCAAATCTTGCTGTTGCCTGGGCTCAATCAGGCCAGCGTGTTGTCTTGGTGGGTTGTGATCTTCGCAAGCCGTTGTTGCACAAGATTTTCTCTGTCGCCAATGCTCCTGGGTTAACGGCCTATTTGACGGGGCGGGCGGCTTTGGATGAAATCATTATTTCGTTGAAGCAAATCAAGAATCTGGATCTGATCCCCTCAGGGCCGATTCCCCCCAACCCTGCTGAACTGCTGCAGTCTAAAGCAATGGCTCAAGTCATTGCTGAGCTGCGGGAGAGGTATGACGTGGTGCTCTTTGACGGGGCTCCGGCCATTGCAGTTACCGATGCTGCGGTAATGGCAAACCAGGTAGATGGTACAGTGCTGGTTCTCCAAGCACATCACACGCCGAGGGATGTGGCCATTCAGGCCAAGACCCTCCTCGATCAGGCTCAGGCGAGGCTGCTGGGGGTTGTACTTAATGGTGTACGTCCCCAGGATCAGAAGAATTATCAGTACTACTATTACTATGACGATGCGGAGCGAGTCTAATGATTGATCTGCACACCCACATTTTGCCCGGCGTTGATGACGGGGCGACGGATTTGGACATGGCTCTGGCAATGGCGCGGGACGCCGCAGCCAAGGGTGTGACCGCCATAGCCGCAACACCCCATTTCTATGAGCTTCCCCAGTGGCCCTTGGTCAAGCAGAAGGTGGAAGAATTGCGCAGCGAGTTTAACAACGCTCAGATCGGGGTAGAATTGGTGGCAGGGGCGGAGCTGATGATGGATCTGGGAATCATGGAAATGGACGCCGGGGAAATACCTACCTATGGCGATCAGGGCAAGTTCTGCCTGATCGAGTTTCCTATGAGGCAGATTCCCATGTACGCGGAGGAAGTCCTCTTTGACCTGCAGACCAAGGGAATTGTCCCGATCATTGCCCATCCCGAACGCTACGGCGCAATTGTGGAAAATCCCAACCTGGCCTTAGCCTGGCTGCGGCAAGGGTGCCTGATTCAGATGAATTCAGGGAGCATTCTGGGGCGATTTGGTTCGAAGATTCAAGATACAGCTAAGATCATGCTTAACTGCAATATGGTGCAGCTTGTGGCCAGCGACGGACACGGCAGCGAGCGCCGCCGTCTGAACCTTCCTGAAGCCTATGCTGCTCTGGTGGACATTGTCGGGCAGGTCAAGGCCCGGGAACTGGTAGAGGGCAATCCCCGCAGTATCTTGGACGGGGATTTTCAGCCCAAGGATGAGCCAGTTGAGTATCGTAAGCGAAGGCGTTTCTTCTTTTCTCGCTTTGCATAGGATTTGTTATACCGGTACCCGTTTGGAAGGGGATTACAATATTGATCCAGTGGGCGATTGTTGCAGTTTATGTGCTAGCCATGTTTTTATTTGCCGGCCAGGAGGCCTCCAGCGCCAGTCAGACCGGCAGGTGGCTGGCTAAGTTGTTGCCGCATTTGAGCGGTGCTGAACTGAGAGAATTGGTTTTCGCTGCCCGAAAAATCGGGCACGTTCTCGCTTATGGCCTTTTGACCTTATTAGTGTATTATGCAGCGAGGAAAACAAAGAGGCTGAGCAGGCTGGCTCTGCCTTTTTCCGTTGCTTTTTCGCTGGTGGTTGCTTTAGCTGATGAGACCTACCAAAGCCGCCTGTACTACCGCACTGGGACTTTGAATGATGTGTTGATTGACGGGTTAGGCATCGGTGCAGCAGCACTGGGGGTGTGGCTCACAGCAAGGTTCAGGGGAGACAGTAAGGAGGTTGCAGAGGATGTTGAGGACGAACGCTGACAGATTGGTGAAGCTCTCGGTGCAGGGTCAAATTACGCCCCCCAGCCGGAACGGTGCCTACAGGGTGGATCGTGAAGGAGTGCCCTTCGTTCTGCCTGGTACAGGCGGGATCAGCTACAATGTAAAAGTGGGCCATCCTGCCTTTGGCTGGGCTGGAGATCATGTTGAGCCAGGAGTTTCCACTGCCGCTTCCATCGATGAACGCGGCAGCGGGAAGAACCAGGCCTATAACACTCTGGCCTGCGTGGGCAATGAGGCGGTGGTGGTTTCCGGTGAAGCTAAAGGAGCAAGAGGTGTTGTCACCGGCATGCACGGCGGTATTGAACATGTCTTGATCGACTTTGCCGATGAGGTGCTGGACAAGCTGATTATCGAGGATAAGATCTTAATCAGATCCTATGGCCAGGGTCTCCAGCTCCTGGATTATCCTGGTGTTACAGTGCGCAACCTGGATCCGGATCTCCTTGGGAAGCTGGGCATTAAGGAAAAAGGGGGCAAGCTGTGGGTACCTGTGGCAGCTAAAGTCCCAGCCCGGCTCATGGGTTCTGGGTTGGGCAGTCCCTCCACTGCTTCAGGGGATTATGACATAACCACTGCAGATCAGGAAGAAATAAAATCCTTAGGCCTGGATCAGCTTAAGTTTGGTGATTTGGTAGCGCTAGAGGATTCAGACAACCGTTTTGGCCGCAGCTACCGCCGGGGAGCACTCACTGTAGGAATTATCGTGCATTCCGACTGTCTGCTGGCCGGACATGGGCCGGGAGTAACCACACTCCTAACCTCCGTCGACGGCAGCCTGGATGTTACAGTGGATCCCCAGGCCAACCTAGGCCGGATCCTGGGCATTGGCATTTATCGCAAGTAGTGAATACAGGAACTAATATGCAGAAAAGACCCATTTGGGTCTTTTCGATCATATTGGCAACTATTGCTTCACACTGTCTTCCGCAGCAGCGCCTTTCGCTCATCGTGCGTCACGTGAGGCTGCTGCGGGTCTGGCGCAGGCGACACCTGAATGCCTGCAGCTTTACGTAAAATTGCATTTTCCAGCTTCAAACGCTCGATTTCTGCCAGCAAAGCCTCCAAATCAGGTGGATTCTTGTGCATTTGGGAACGCTCCTAATCATAGGGTTTCTGTAGTGTTCGTCAAATAAATGAATTTTCCTGCAAAAAGGTACAAATTTACAACGTATTAATTGCGGAGCTCCAAGAGCTCTGTCTTTTCAATGGCTTCGCTTACCAGCCCATCCACATCAAGTTCTGCTTCCGCCCGCAAAACTTGTTCGAGCTTGGGCTTGGTGGCAGGGTTTTTTGGTACGAAGACTGTGCAGCAGTCTTCGTAGGGCAGAATGGATGTCTCGTAGGTGCCGATGGAAACAGAAAGATCAATGATTTCCTGTTTGTCCATGCCGATCAACGGCCTGAAGATCGGCATGTTTGTTACTTCATTGATCACGTGGATGCTCTCCATGGTCTGGCTTGCCACTTGCCCCAAACTGTCTCCTGTAATCAGAGCCAGGGCCTTTTCCCGCTGGGCCAGCTTAGAGGCGATGCGCAGCATAAAACGGCGCATCAGAGTAATGGACAGGTTGGGATAAGAACCTTTCTGCAGCGCCTTTTGAATCTCGGTGAAGTAGGCTATCCACAGTTTGAATACACCATGACCGTTATAAGGGGCGAGGCGGGTGGCCAGCTCTACCACTTTGGCCTTAGATCTTTCCGATGTAAAGGGGTAGGAATAAAAGTGCAGGCCTTCGATCTTAACGCCCCGCTTCATGGACAGAAATCCTGCCACAGGACTGTCTATGCCGCCTGAGAGCAGCAGCAGTCCCTTTCCGGATGACCCCGCGGGCAAACCCCTCAGACAGGGCAGGGTCTGGGAGTACAGAAAAGCTCCTTCCTGGCGAATCTCCACATCCAGCACAAAGTCAGGGTTGTGCACATCAACCTTAAGATGGGAAAAATTGCGCAGGATGTGGCCGCCTAAGGCATGGCAGAGTTCTGGCGAGTTGAGAGGAAAGGCCTTGTATGGGCGCCGTACCCCTACTTTAAACGTACTGCCCGGCGTATCTTTGACTACCAGCGAAGCCCCTTCCTTGATCTGTTCCAGATCCAGTTCCCGCCTGAGTACAGGTGAGACTGAGACAATGCCAAAAATGCCCTGCAGCCTCTCGGCGAGTTCAGCCCAATTGTCTTTGGTTTCCAGATAAACCCGCCCGTAGGTTTTAGTGAGCCTGCCGTGGGGCAAATCAGCCAGGGCAGAACGTATATTGTTCAGTAAAATATCTTCAAAGGTTTTTCGATTGCGTCCTTTAAGGCTTAGTTCGCCGTAACGGACTAGAAGCAACGGGTACATAAGCATCTCCTTAAATATAGATGTTGCGAATTTCCTCTACAGTTTCCTTTAAACTATAAACTACGTACTGGATCTGGTCAAGAGTCAGCGTCGGTGCCAGGGAAAAACGAATGGCAGACAAGATGTCTTCCTGATCCAGGCCGACAGCCTCCAGTACATGTGAGGCGCCCTTCTTTTTGGAGGAGCAGGCGGCGCCCATGGACACAAAAATGCGTTTTTGTTCGAGGAAATGTACTAGTACTTCACCCCGCACCCCGGGGAAACTGGCATTTAGCAGATGGGGTGCACCATGCAGCGGACTGTTGATGCGGGAATTAGGAATTGTCTTGATGCCCTCAATCAGTGCTTGACGCAGCTCCTCAAGCTGCTGGACATTCTCTGCGAGACTGTCTAGAACCAACTGGGCTGCCTTAGTCAAACCTACCACAGCAGGAATATTTTCTGTGCCTGGCCGTAGGCCCCGCTCCTGATCGCCTCCGAACATGATGGGCCGCAGCTGGGCTTGGCGATTTGCGTAAAGGAGGCCGATTCCCTTTGGCCCGAAGATTTTGTGGCCGCTGAAGCTGACCAGGTGGGCCTTTAAGTCCGGAATGCTTATCGGTACATGGCCCAGGGCCTGTACTGCATCTACATGAAAAACGATCTTATGCTGCCTTTCCCTGTTGGCTGCATCAATCAGCCTGCCAATCTCCCTTACAGGCGCGATGGTGCCAAGTTCGTTGTTGACCAGCATTACGCTGACAATTCTGGTTGTGGGCTGCAGCAGGGAGGCGACCTCCTGGGCATCGACGTGCCCGTATCTGTCGACCTTCAGGTAAGAGGCAGACCAGCCGAGCTCTTTTAAGTGGTCGATTACTCTCAGGACGGAGGGGTGCTCAATGGGGGTTGTGATGATGTGGCCGGGATTGCGCCGAAAAAATGGTGAGCTTGCTGCGCCTAAGATGGCAATATTATTGGCCTCGGTTCCGCTGGCTGTGAAGTAGAGATGCTCAGGCTCAGCCTGCAGGAGCCTGGCGAGCTGCTTGCGGTTTGAGTTGAGCGTGTTTTCCGCCGCTACGCCCCTGAGATGGGGTGAAGAGGGATTACCGTACTGAATCCTCCAGTAAGGTTCCATCGCCTGGAGTACTTCTTCAGCTACTGGAGTAGTGGCGCTGTTGTCCAGGTAAATTTCATTGCGCATGAGCGTACCTCCTTGTGCCACGTTAAGAGCTAACCTCTTTTACTTCTAGTATCTCCCCATTATTTCCTTTCTGTGCATATTCTTTTAATAGGAGGCACACTGAGGTTGAGGGGAGAATCTTTGGGCAGAATTGGACTTTACTGGTAGGGAAATGATTGTGGCTGGCGAAATAAACAATATGTTGAGCAGCGAGTCTGCAGTGAAACGGGGGAAGAAGATGAAACGCAAATTAGGTTTGTTAGTGCTTCTGGCATTGCTCCTGGCTGGCTGTGCCGGCTATGAGCAGGTGATGGTGCCTCCTAAGGTGCAGGTTGGAGGAGGAAACACAGTTGCTGTTTTGTTCTTCGATAATTTTACGAATGACTATTCCATTTCTTATGAGGTAGAGCAGCAAATTATGCGGACACTGTCGGAGTATTACAGAGTAATTACTCCGGAAGAGGCGGAATGGGCATTGGTTCGTTTAGGCCTGCTCAGAGGCCAGTCGCCCGATCGTGACCAAGCCATCAGACTTGGCCAAATGCTCGGAGTGGATGCTTTGGTGATGGGAGAGCTGTCAGGTTACTTCGCCCCCGTAACCCAGACGGAACCCTATCCTGCCAAGGAGAAGTACAATGATAAAGGCGTAAGGGGCTATGATTGGGAAATTGGCCAGAACACCAGGGTAATGGTGAGCTTCACAGGGCGGGTAATGGAAACCCGCGGCGGAAATGTGATCCATCGGGTGAGGGCTCAGGGTGAGGGCAGTACGAACAGCAAGAAGACAATCGGCTGGTGGCCCGACGGCAAGCAGCCCGGTTTCTGGAACATACCTGGACCGCATCAAAATGACGTGCCGATTGTGAGGCAGACGGCGGTGCGGCAGGCAGTGAGCCAATTCACTGAGGATCTGATGCCCACCTATTATTGGCGCAGAGTTGACTAACTCAAGATGCTAGGCTAAAATTAAGTAAATGACTCATCAAGAGCGGCGGAGGGACTGGCCCAATGAAGCCCGGCAACCAGTGGAGTTCCACAAGGTGCTAAGTCCAGCAAAACCGCTGAGCGGTTTTGGGAGATGAGGGATGGATAGTCTGGATTTATATCCTCTCTCGTTCGGGAGAGGATTTATTCTTGAGAGGGTGGTATTTGTGGCAACAAGGAAGTATCTTTTTACATCGGAGTCTGTTACGGAAGGACATCCCGATAAGATCTGCGACCAAATCTCTGATGCTATCTTGGATGCAATTTTAGAGCAGGATCCTCGGGCCAGGGTGGCTTGCGAAACCGCGATTTCCACAGGGCTGGTCTTAGTCCTAGGCGAGATAAGCACCGACTGTTATGTGGAGATTCCCCAGATTGTCAGGGAAGTAGTGCGGGATATTGGCTATGACCGGGCCAAGTACGGCTTTGACGCCGACACCTGCGCGGTTTTGACCGCCATCCAGGAACAGTCCCCTGATATTGCCCAGGGCGTCAACCAGGCCCTGGAAACCAGAATCGGCGATGCGGATCTTGACTCCACCATGGGGGCCGGGGATCAGGGCATCATGTTTGGTTATGCCACCGACGAAACACCGGAGTATATGCCGATGCCAATAGCGTTAGCCCATAAGCTGGCCAAGCGCCTGGCTGAGGTGCGCAAAAGCGGCCTGCTGCCTTACCTAAGGCCTGATGGCAAGACCCAGGTCTCCATTTGGTATGACGCAGAGGACAGACCAGTAGCGGTGGACAACATTGTAGTGTCCGCCCAGCATCATCCTGAGGTGGATCAGGAAACCATTTCCGCGGATATCCGCAAGCATGTGATAGAACATATCATCCCTCATGAGCTTTGGACGGAGCAGACCAGGGTGCTGGTTAATCCCACAGGGCGCTTTGTGGTGGGCGGACCCCTGGGGGATGCAGGTCTAACAGGACGCAAGATTATCGTAGACAGTTATGGGGGCTGGGGCCGCCATGGCGGCGGGGCCTTCTCAGGCAAGGACCCGTCTAAGGTGGACCGGTCTGCCTCTTATGCTGCCCGTCATGTGGCGAAAAATATTGTCGCAGCGGGCCTGGCCAGGAAGGTAGAAGTCCAGCTGGCCTATGCTATTGGTGTAGCGAAGCCTTTGTCCCTCTTTGTGGACTCTTTCGGTACAGGCATCATCTCGGACAGGGAAATAGAGGAGCTGATTCATCAGAACTTCGATCTGCGCCCTCAGGCTATTATTCGCAACCTCGATCTGCAGCGGCCGATTTACAGGCAGGTTGCAGCCTATGGCCACTTTGGCAGGCTGGATCTTGATCTGCCCTGGGAGCGCCTGGATAAGGTTGAGGCACTGAAAAAATAGTGACTTAGGAATGGGCATCTGGGCCCATTCTTTTTATTATAAAGATTCAGAAAACATATAATTGACAGAACAGTGCCCCTTGTGTATAATCTACTTAGGGTCTATCCGTTAAGGAGGTAAGTAATGGTTAGACACAAGGTATTAGCAGCAGTGCTGCTGGCAACTGTAATGTTGGGTATAGCTCTAGGTGTGGAAGCCTCAGGAACTGTGACTTTCTTTGTCAAGATAGAGCCTGGCCTGAAAATCTCCAGCCCCGATACGCTGACCTTCGCGCCGGTGGCCCCGGGACAGACGGATGTCCAGGACTTGAACATAACAGTCTGGTCCAATGTACGCTGGCAGCTCTTGGTAGAGGCAATCGGCTATGGTGGAGAGGG